>OBNU01000011.1_pt1 | contig 41234 bp, 39 predicted proteins | sample 1494211 | NCBI WGS metagenome assembly OBNU01 (sample SAMEA3275559, study PRJEB22092) | marine metagenome | biome: ENVO:01000252 "freshwater lake biome"; feature: ENVO:00002042 "surface water"; material: ENVO:00000021 "freshwater lake" | collected 2014-06-21T10:00:00+00 | depth 2 m | reverse complement strand
GACCTACCAGCTCCCGTTCGTAGACTTCAATCGCCGCAAACGCCCTCGCTAGCGCGAAGCGACGATCCAGGCCTGCGTCATCGGCCAAGCGGCGTCCGATCACGGCCAGATAGTCGATGGCAGCTACCGCCCCAGCAATGGCTGAAAAATTCTGCGTCCCCGTCATCCACTTGCCCGGCGAAGCGGCCGGCGATGGTCGCAGCTTGTACGGCTGCAAGGCTTCCAAGCGCTCCAGCCGCCCCCACAACATGCCAACGTGAGGACCAAAGAACTTGTAGGCCGAGCAGACACAGTAGTCGGCTTGCCAACCCCGCACGTCGATCAAGCCATGCGGTGCATAGTGGACGGCGTCGAGGTAAACTTCCGCACCTGCGTCATGTGCGATGGGGTCTCGCACCATTCGAGACTGCTGGTGCTCAGTAAGATGATATGGGTAATCTAGCTCTTCCTCTAAAAGAGTTCTCGCAGTTGCTCTAAAACCATGAGGAGTGGCGTCGGCATTCGTGTACCCCATCCGTCTCAATGCTTGTCTGACCGTATTTTCGGATATATGTCCTTCTTTGGATCGTGCACTACCAAAGACAAATCCATATTTTGACGTAATTGGATAAAGCGCCTCGAGAATTGCAATAACGTCCGGAGCGAGCGGCACATAATGATCTCGGTCACTTTTCATCCGAATCATATTGATAGTCCAAAGCTTCTTATCGAAATTAATCTCTGACCAAGGCATTGCATATAACTCGACAGGCCTAGGGAAAAGATAAATCGTCAGCTTTAGCGCCTGTTTTACAACGAAAGTCCCGCTGAAATTATCAATATCATTCAACAAACGACCCAGTAAGGTTGGATCAGTTATAGCGGCGTAATGCCTTTTTTTTCGTTTGGCTAGAGCCCCATCTAATTCACGAGCAATATTTCTGTCCGTCCGTCCTGTAGCTATTGCATACCCCATAATTTGTCCGGATAGCTGCTTCGCTCTGTGCGCCATATCAGGTGCCCCCCGACCCTCGATCTTTCTGAGCACAGCGAGTAACTCTGGCGCCGATACCTCACTTATCGGACGCGTCCCAATATTTGGATACAGATCTTTCTCTAGAATTCTCATCGATCTTTTCTTATAGCTCTCAGACATATCCTTCATGTGCGAGTTAAACCACTCCTCCGCTACACGCGTAAAGCTGTTTTGATGCGCATTGGCAAGCCCTAGCTTCCCTCTCTTCCTATCTGAAGCAGGTGCGATCCCCTTTCGGACTAGGTCTCGCGCTCTCTGATGTTCATCTCGAGCCTGCTTTAAACTCACGTCCGGATAAACGCCTATTGCAAAGGTGTTCTCCTTACCCGCCAGCCGGTACTTGTAACGCCAATACTTACCCGTCTTAGCAATTAACAAATACAATCCACCGCCGTCAAATAGTTTAGAGGGTTCGCAGGGATACTTAGCTTTTTCAATTTTCTTGACATTCAACATAGGTCGTCCTTGGAGCTGCAAGAGTACAGACTTAGAATCATGCCCCCAAAAATACCCCCAAAACTTCTGGATGTCACGGGTCTTCCCTGAAAGAATTAGAAACCTAGAGAGCAAAAAACCCGCAATAAAAGCGGGTTTCAGAAAGTCCTAGAATGATCTGGAATTTGAATTTGGTCGGGACGGCAGGATTTGAACCTGCGACCACCACACCCCCAGTGTGGTGCGCTACCAGGCTGCGCTACGCCCCGAGTTTTGGCAATTAGGGCTGCTCTACGCCCTAAGTTTTGCGCCTGCACACCACAGTGTGGTGCGACTTTCTAAAACAATCAGGGCTGCACTACGCCCTAAGTTTTGGCAATCAGGGCTGCACTACGCCCTTAGTTTTGCGCCTGCACACCACAGTGTGGTGCGACTTTCTACAACAATCAGGGCTGCACTACGCCCCGAGTTTTGGCAATCAGGGCCGCACTGCGCCCCAGATTTAACACTGCCCAGGGCTGGAAACCCTGTGAGGTCGCGATTATACGCAATATAAGGATTAATGCCAGCCTAATCAGGCCGATCTAGAATATCGAGAATATCTTCAAGCTCAATGATCACATCGTGGAGTTCGTCTGCAGTCATCACTCCTAACTGGCAATCGTTAGATTCAGTAATGCGCTGCCGCGCGCCCCCTATGGTGTAACCCTGCTCATAAAGGAGTGATCGAATTTGACGAATCAAGACGACGTCTGCGTGCTGATAATAGCGCCGATTTCCGCGTCGTTTTACAGGTGCAAGAGTCGGGAACTCTTGTTCCCAGTAACGCAATACGTGCGGCTTCACCAAGCACAGTTCACTTACCTCGCCGATGGTGAAATAGCGCTTACTCGGGATCGGTGGCAACTCACCATTGTTACTTGGTTCCAGCATACTTCTCCACGCGCGCCTTCAATTTTTGCCCTGGCCGAAACGTCACCACTCGGCGCGGCGAAATTGGGATCTCTTCACCCGTTTTGGGGTTTCTACCTGGGCGTTCCCCTTTGTCTCTGAGCTCGAAGTTCCCGAAGCCCGAGAGCTTGACTTGCTCATTGCTTTCGAGACTCGCACGAATCTCTTCAAAAAACATCTCGACGATTTCCTTGGCTTCACGTTTGTTCAGGCCTAACTCCTCGAACAACATATCGGCCATATCAGATTTTGTTAACGCAGTCATCTTTTCCTACCGTTTTAGCGCAACTCGGCGTTACAGGTTTTCTTCAACGATTCAATCACTTGCGCCATCGCTTCGCTGACATCAGATTCGCTAAGGGTGCGCGATTGATCGGCCAAAGTCAAACCTATAGCGACACTTTTTAGGCCCTCGGATACGCCCTGCCCAGTATACACATCAAATACGAATGCCTCTTTGTGTAACGCACCCAGTGCGTCTTTGGCACACTCAACGAGAGTCGCGACGGGCAGATTTTGATCGACAACGACGGCAACATCTCGGCGGACTTCTGGATACTTCGAGACTGGAGTGAAACTGGGAACTGAACCGCAGGATAAAACGCTGCGATTCATCTCTGCAGCGAAGACCGGTTGACTCAGACCTAAAGCTTTCTGCACGCTGGGGTGCACTTGACCGAGGTGCCCTACAATCGCCCCGCCTACACTAATACTCGCAGTTTGGCCGGGGTGAAATCCTTTGACCTCAGCTGACGCGTAGCTGACCTCGTGAATTCCAAAGTGGCGAAGCAACGCTTCCACTTCTCCCTTCAAATCAAAAAAATCCACTGTGGCTGATCGATTTCCCACGCGCTCTGGCTCGGCTCGACCCCCGATTAACAAGGCGACTTTTGGTGTTTGGAGGTAACCGTCGGTACCCTCAAAAGCCAGACCTAACTCAAAGATTCGGACACGTGATTGCTGCCGGCTTGAATTGGTGTGCGCTACCGCCACTAAGCCCGGAACAAGACTAGATCTCATTACGGAAAGATCTTCTGAGATAGGATTGCGTAAGACAACAGCAGATGCCATATCACCAAATGCTTCTGCAAGCTTGGGTTCAATAAAGCTGTAAGTGATCACCTCTCTTAAGTCTCTCGCCGCGAGATAACGGCGGATACGAGAGGCTGGAGTGGCGGTCTCGGGCTTAATCGGCATATCCAAAGCAGCATAAATCTGACTGACGGGAAGTTTGTTGTAGCCATATATTCTGGCGACTTCCTCGATCAGATCTGCCTCTATGGCGATATCAAATCGCCAGCTAGGCACACTGCAGATCCAACCTTCAGGGGTGGCTTGTGTGTCAAGACCAAGTCCATTCAAGATGTGATCGACTTCTTTGGACTCGATTGCAACACCAAGAGCGCGCTGCAATGCTCGGGCGTTAAGCTTAACTAGATCGCGACTGGGCAGCTGATCATCGTGGCGTACAACGCTCACGGGGCCAGCGTGTCCGCCTGTCAGCGAGATCAGCAAACCGGTCGCCCTGTCTAGCGCACGTTCAGCCAGAGCGAAATCGACACCTCGCTCGAAACGATGCGATGCGTCAGTATGCATACCCAACTTGCGAGCTTGCCCTGCCAGGGCATGTGGTGCAAAAAACGCAGACTCGAGTACGACTGCCGTGGTCGTTGCCGAAATAGCCGTTCTCTGGCCTCCCATCACACCGGCAAATGCGATAGGGCCCTCTTCGTCGGTGATCAGCAAGGCTCCCTCTGGAAGGTTTATCAGCTTGCCGTCTAACAAAGTCATTGATTCTGACGCGCCTGCAGTGCGCACTGTGATTGCTCCCACCACCTTATCAGCATCGAACGCGTGCATGGGCTGTCCTAGCTCAAGCATCACATAATTGGTCACGTCGACAAGCGGATCTTTGCAACGGATGCCAGACCGCCTGAGCCTCTCTGTCATCCAAACGGGGGTTGGTCCAGTGTTGTCCAAACCTTCAACCACTCGCGCGGCATAAACTGCGCACTGCGACCCTGCGGTGACTAGCACACGGATCGCGGCATCACTATTCTCTGTAACACTCAAGGCAGGCATATCGCTTTGAGTGACGCCAGTGAGCACCGATATTTCACGCGCAATACCGAGTGCGCTCAAGCAATCGGCTCGATTGGGCGTTAGCCCGATTTCAATCGAGTGATCTTCTAAGCTCAGATAGCGTCGCAAGGATTCGCCTATGGGCGCATCGGTCGCCAGCTCCATCAGACCATCAGATGATTCCGACAATCCCAACTCTGCCTCTGCACAGAGCATTCCCTCGCTCTCAACGCCGCGCAACTTACTCGCCTTAATCGAAAAATCACCCGGCAGAACCGCGCCAACTAAAGCAACTGGTGCTTTCAGACCCACTCTGGCGTTAGGTGCCCCACAGACAATCTGCAGTGACTCACCTGATCCAACCGTCACCTTACACACCCTCAGCTTATCGGCGTCTGGGTGAGGCTGAGCATCGATGATCTCGCCAACAACCACATTTTCAAAAGCGCCCGCCACAGGTTCGATCGCATCAACCTCGAGCCCTGCCATCGTCAGCTGGTGGCTCAAGTCATTCACATTAAGCGTATGAGGTACTAACTCTCGCAGCCACTGTTCACTGATTTTCACTGAGCTCTCTCCTTAGCGAAACTGGGCCAGAAACCGCAGATCATTATCAAAAAACAACCGTAAATCGGTAACGCCGTAGCGCAACATTGCCAGTCGTTCTACACCCATACCGAATGCAAATCCTGAGAAGCGTTGCGCATCAATTTGGGTGCCTTCGAATACAGCGGGGTGCACCATGCCGCATCCCATGACCTCAAGCCACCCAGTTTGACTGCACACTCGGCAACCGGAACCCGAGCAATGAACGCACTGAATATCAACTTCTGCAGAGGGTTCCGTAAAGGGAAAATAAGAGGGGCGAAAGCGCACTTCGAGATCTTTCTCGAAAAATCGTTGTAAAAACACCTCAATCAAACCTTTAAGATCAGCAAAGCTCGATTGCTCATCAATGAGTAAGCCTTCAACCTGATGAAACATGGGCGTGTGGGTTAAATCGGAGTCGCATCGATACACTCGTCCAGGACAAATAATACGCAATGGCGGTTCCTGCGACTCCATCACACGCACTTGGACCGGCGATGTATGTGTTCTTAACACGTGGGTGGCATCGACGTAGAAAGTATCATGCATGGCGCGAGCAGGATGAGACTCGGGAATATTTAAGGCCGTGAAATTATGATAGTCATCCTCAATCTCCGGACCCTCGACACTTGCGAAACCCATCGCCGAAAACAGGGCCTCTATCCTATCGATTGTCACCGATACCGGATGCAAGCCACCTGTGCCCTGCCCTCGACCGGGTGCGGTGACATCGACCGCTTCAGCTGAGAGCTTCTGCTCTAGAGCGATGGTTTCAAGCGTCACCTTGCGCTCATTAATGAGTGTTTGAAGATGCGCCTTCACCTCGTTCACCAGAGCACCAGCAGCTGGCCGTTGATCGGGTGGCAGTTGACTTAACCCCTTCAAAACAGCAGTCAAAGCACCTTTCTTACCAAGGTAATCGACTCTCATCTGCTCTAAATCTGCAAGACCTGACACCGCATTAATGGCGGCCTCAGCATCGGCGCTTATTTGCTTCAGTTCTTCCATACCGACCCATTCCTTCCTATCGCAGACTCAAGCCTAATCTCTGCGCATTACAACAAAAAGGGGAAAGAGTATCACCCTTTCCCCTTCCTTTACTGCCCAAGCAGCGCAGACCCGCAAAAGGTTTACGCGAGTGCTGTTTTCGCTTGTTCAACTACCGCTGAAAAGCCGGCTTTGTCACGGACTGCTAAATCAGCCAAAACACGACGGTCTAGAGTGATGTTCGCTTTCTTAAGACCATTGATAAATTGGCTGTAAGTAATACCGTTAGCACGCGCCTGCGCGTTGATCCGAGTGATCCAGAGCGCACGAAACTGACGCTTACGCTGGCGGCGATCGCGATACGCATACTGACCCGCTTTGATAACCGCTTGCTTGGCGACCCGAAAGATACGGCTACGAGCGCCATAGTATCCTTTGGCTTGCTTTAAAATCTTCTTGTGACGGCGATGTGCGGTCACACCTCTTTTTACACGTGGCATAGTTTAATCCTCTTGAATGACTTAGTGAGCGCGCAACATTTTATCAACAAGTGCTTTATCAGACTTGTGGATCATGGATGTACCACGGAGTTGACGCTTACGCTTAGTGGTCATTTTGGTCAGGATGTGACTTTTATAAGCACTCTTGCGCTTATAGCCGCCGGCTGTTTTCTTAAACCGCTTCGCGGCACCACTGTGAATTTTTACCTTAGGCATTTTGTGTACTCCAAATTGCTCATACAAAGACAAGAGTTAGGGCATTCACGGGCCACTAACCCCGTTTTCGGGGCGCCAACACCATGGTGAGCTGACGTCCTTCCATTTTGGGAAACTGTTCCACCGTTCCCCATTCGGCAAGATCGGCTTCAATACGACGAAGCAGTTCTATGCCAATTTCTTGGTGCGCCATTTCTCGACCTCGGAATCTCAAGGTCACCTTGGCTTTGTCACCGTTTTCTATGAACCGCACAAGATTGCGGAGCTTAATCTGATAGTCGCCCTCGTCAGTACCGGGACGAAACTTCATTTCTTTGACTTGAGTCCGCTTCTGCTTCTTGCGCTGCGCGGCTTTTTGTTTCTTCGCCTCAAAGATGTGCTTACCGTAGTCCATGATCTTACAAACCACAGGGTCGGAATCCGCTATCTGCACCAAATCTTGTGATGCAGCCTCTGCGGCGGCTTTAGCTTCAGCCAAAGACACGATACCAACCTGTTCGCTGTCTACGCCGATAAGTCGCACTGGATCGGCGGTTATCTGATCATTTATGAGCGCTTTTTTTGACTTACGCTTTTCGGTTTCGCTATTAATCCTGATTCTCCACTAAAAATAGGCCCCGGGCCTCTACGTCGTTACGAAGATGCGCTTCGAACGCCTCTAGAGTCATTGTTCCTAGGTCGTTACCGTCGCGGGTTCGCACGGCCACAGACTGTGATTCTGTCTCTTTATCACCGACCACTAAGAGGTACGGAATCTTAGCGATAGTGCGCTCGCGGATTTTAAAGCCGATCTTCTCGTTTCTCAAGTCCGCAATCGCCCTAAAACCAGAGTTATTCAGGTAATCCGCCACATTTTGAGCGAATTCAGCCTGTTTATCGGTAATATTCATGACCACGACTTGTTCTGGCGCCAGCCAAGTCGGGAACTTGCCCTCGAAATGCTCGATCAAAATACCGATAAAACGCTCAAAACTCCCCAGAATCGCACGGTGCAACATGACTGGTACTTTGCGTGAGCCATCTTCAGCAACGTACTGCGCATCGAGTCGGCCGGGCATCGAAAAATCGACCTGAATCGTGCCGAGTTGCCATATTCGACCAATACTGTCTTTTAACGAAAACTCAATCTTAGGACCGTAGAAAGCGCCCTCCCCAGGCAGAAGCTCCCAAGGCAATTGCTGCGCATCAAGTGCTTCAGCAAGCGCCTGTTCAGCTCGATCCCAGTCTTCGTCTGTGCCAACACGCTGCTCAGGTCGGGTCGACAAACGGTAAATGACATCGTCGAAGCCAAAGTCACGGTAGACGCCGTGAAGGAAATCAATGAACCGTGACACCTCCGGCTGGATTTGGCTTTCGGTGCAAAAAATATGAGCATCATCTTGGGTAAAGCCTCGCACGCGCATAATGCCGTGCAAAGAGCCCGACGGTTCATTGCGATGGCAGCTTCCAAACTCGGCCAATCGCAATGGCAAATCTCGGTAAGATTTAAGGCCCTGGTTAAACACCTGTACGTGGCAGGGACAGTTCATGGGCTTCACCGCAAACTCTCGGTCTTCTGTGTGCAGCAAAAACATATCATCGCCAAATTTTTCGGCGTGACCCGATTTTTGCCACAAACTAATATCGACCACTTGCGGCGTCTTGATCTCTTGATAACCCTCGAGCTGCTGACGCCGGCGCATGTACTGCTCGATCACCTGATACAAAGCCCACCCTTTGGGATGCCAGAACACCATTCCCGGCGCTTCTTCTTGGGTGTGAAACAAATCTAACTTTTTACCGATTCGGCGATGATCGCGCTTCTCGGCCTCTTCGATTCGAGTGAGGTACTGATTTAATTGTTTTTTGTTGGCCCAGGCCGTGCCGTAGATCCGTTGCAACATCTCGTTGTTGGAATCACCGCGCCAGTAGGCACCCGAGACTTTGGTCAGTTTGAATGCCGACAGCTTGCCGGTAGACGGCACATGCGGACCGCGGCACAAATCCATCCAAGGCCCCTGCTTGTACACCGAGATCACTTCACCCTCAGGCAGCGCTTCGATAATCTGCACCTTGTAGTGCTCGCCCAAGTTCCGAAACTCTGTAATCGCATGCTCGCGGCTCACTTCGAGTCGCTCAACGGTGAGATCTCGCTCAACAATATCGGCCATGCGCTGTTCGATGGCGTCAAGGTCTTCGCGACTGAAACGATGCCCCGTGGCAAAATCGTAATAGAAACCATCCTCGATGGTAGGTCCAATAGTAACCTGAGTACCGGGATACAGCTCTTGCACCGCCATAGCCAGCAAGTGGGCCGTTGAATGACGAATAATCGCGATACCCGCTTCATCTCGATCGGTGATAATGGCCAGAGAGGCGTCGCCCTCAATCAAGTAAGAGGTATCGACTTCGTGGCCATCCACTACACCTCCGAGAGCTGCTTTGGCCAAACCGGGACCAATAGACTCAGCAACTTGGAATACGCTAACGGGATGTTCGAATTGTTTCTGGTTGCCATCAGGCAGAGTAATTGTAGGCATAAGCTCTCTCGTCAGTGGTGACCCCTACTAAAGGCCACTTGGCGCAATGGTCGACCGCGCTTAAATAAGGGCGCCGAGTGTAGCAAAGTCTGCCTTTAAAGCCCAGAGAGAGCTGGATATTGCTGAGTGAACTTAACACTATGATTCAGCCGCTCATAAAGGCAAACTGCTTGAATTCGGTGATTTGATCGCGCACAACCCCTGCTTTTTCAAACTCGAGATTCTTAGCGTGCTCCATCATCTCGGCTTCGAGCTGCTTAATTTTTCGGCTCAGTGCTGCCGGACTCATGCTCGCCATATCCTCGGCATAAGCGGCTTTCACTTCCGCGACCTTGCGATCCCCTTTGGCATTGCGCTTGGTCGACATCCGTCTGGCGCCCTCCATAATATCCTGCACCGACTTGGTGATGCCAACGGGCTCAATACCGTGTTCAAGATTATGGGCAAGCTGCCGATTGCGTCTGCGCTCAGTCTCGTCGATAGCACGCTGCATCGATCCGGTGATCTTATCGGCATACAAGATAGCCCGCCCATGCAGGTTTCGGGCGGCACGTCCGATGGTCTGAATCAAAGAGCGGTCAGACCTTAAAAAGCCCTCTTTATCTGCGTCTAGAATCGCGACCAGCGCGACCTCTGGCATGTCGAGGCCTTCTCGTAACAGATTAATGCCCACCAAGACATCGAATTCCCCAAGGCGCAGATCGCGAATAATCTCGACTCTCTCGACAGTATCAATATCAGAGTGCAAGTAGCGATTTTTGATCTCGTGCTCGGCCAGGTACTCACTTAAATCCTCGGCCATCCGTTTTGTGAGCGTGGTGACGAGAACGCGCTGCCCCGTCTCGATCACCCGTCTAATTTCTGTCATCAGGTCATCTACCTGAGTCGAAGCGGGTCGAATCTCAATAGTCGGATCAACTAATCCGGTGGGGCGGACAACTTGCTCTACCACGCGCCCCGAATGTTCTTCTTCGTACTTACCGGGCGTGGCCGACACAAATATCGCTTGAGGCACTAAGCGCTCCCACTCCTCGAACTTAAGGGGGCGATTGTCCAGCGCAGAAGGTAAACGGAAGCCATATTCCACGAGTGTTTCTTTGCGCGATCGATCCCCCCGATACATACCACCGATCTGAGGAATGGTGACATGCGACTCATCAATGATCACTAGCGCGTTGTCGGGTAAATACTCAAATAGGGTGGGCGGCGGCTCACCGGGACCGCGACCCGATAGATATCGCGAGTAGTTCTCGACGCCTTGGCAGTAACCAAGCTCACGGATCATTTCAATATCGTAGCGCGTCCGCTGTTGCAGACGTTGTGCTTCAACCAACTTGTTATTGTCATTCAGTTGCTTAAGACGCTGCTCCAACTCTTGCTCAATTTCATCAATCGCGTTGAGCATAATATCGCGAGATGTCACGTAGTGAGATTTTGGAAAGATAGTGACTCTGGGTATCTTCGCCTCAACCGCGCCAGTCAGGGGATCGAAGATAAGAATGTTGTCCACCTCTTCATCGAACAGCTCTATTCGAACCGCCTCTCGCTCGGAATCAGCTGGAAAAATATCTATCACATCGCCACGGACACGATAGGTGCCTCGACTGAAAGCAATGTCATTGCGGGTGTACTGGAGTTCAGCGAGCTGCGCGAGCAATTGGCGTTGGTTGATCACTTCGCCGCGTGAGACATGTAAGATCATCTTGAAATAGGATTTAGGATCCCCTAAACCATAAATCGCCGATACCGTCGCCACCACCAAGCAATCTTGCCGCTCCATCAGGGCTTTAGTGGCTGACAGCCTCATCTGCTCGATGTGGTCATTCACCGAGGCGTCTTTCTCGATAAAGGTATCAGACGATGGCACGTAGGCTTCAGGCTGGTAGTAGTCGTAGTAAGAGACGAAATACTCGATCGCATTGTTGGGGAAAAACTCTTTGAACTCCCCATAAAGCTGTGCAGCCAGGGTCTTGTTGTGCGCCATGACAATCGTTGGGCGCTGGATCTGCTCGACCACATGGGCCATGGTGAAGGTTTTTCCTGAGCCAGTGACACCCAGAAGCGTCTGCGAGGCAAGCCCAGCCTGAATCCCCTCAACCAGCTTTTCAATCGCCTGCGGCTGGTCGCCAGCTGGCTGATACTTTGATTCTACTTTGAAAGGCTTGGCCACATGGTTCCCTGTTCTTTCGAGGCTAAAAGATGTAAGCCAGACATTATAGGTGACTCCACGCAGAAACACGAAGAGCGATCACTTTGAGGGGTTGACCAGCGACTTTCTGCTCTATATTATTCGCGCCTCTGGATGATTTCCTTCCGCCTTAGCTCAGTTGGTAGAGCAAATGACTGTTAATCATTGGGTCGCTGGTTCGAGCCCAGCAGGCGGAGCCAAACACGAGAAAGGTTAGCGGTTGCTAGCCTTTTTTTTGTTCCGAAAAAGAGAGCATGATGCCGGCGAGAAAAGACGGATCATCGCTTTCTGCCAGCATCGAAACCTCTAGTAGGACATCGCAAGCCTTCACGTCATGACGTCCGAATCGCGTTGTTTTACAGCGTGCTCATATCGATGACAAACCGATAGTGCACATCATTGCGCTCAAGTCGCTCGTAAGCTTCGTTGATGTCAGCCATGGCAATCATTTCGATATCGCAAGTCACCTGAGTTTCCGCACAGAAATTTAGCATCTGTTGGGTTTCTTCAATGCCGCCAATGGCCGAGCCAGAGATCGACTTTCGACCCATCATGAGCAAGCCATTATTGACCGGAGGCTCTTGTAGACCGATAGGCCCAGTCAATACAAGATGGCCATTGCGCTTCAAACACACCAAATAGTCCCGCAGTTCGTGAGGTACCGGCACAGTATCGACAATCAGATCTAGTGAGCGATACGCTGTTTTGATCTCTGCCCGATCTGTCGATAGAACCACATGATGCGCACCTAAACGAAAAGCTTCCTCACGCTTAGATTCAGAAGTGGTGAACACCGTAACCGTTGCACCCATCGCGGCGGCAAACTTCACAGCCATGTGCCCCAAACCGCCTAAACCGATGACACCCACCCGAGAATCAGGCCCCACATTGTGATAATTCAAGGGCGAATAACTGGTGATTCCAGCACATAAAAGGGGTGCCGCTGCAGCTGGATCTAGGCCCTGCGGCACCGACAATACAAAACTATCTTTTACGACTATGCTTTTCGAGTACCCGCCTTGAGTGGGCTCCCCATCTCGCCCAATACCACCGTACGTGCCAATGGAACCTACTTCGCAATACTGTTCTTCGTGATCGGTGCAAGCAGAGCAGGTCCCGCAGGCGTCCACTAAACAACCCACAGCCACCCAATCTCCGATTGCATGGCGCGTGACCGCATTACCCACCTCACTCACCACACCCACGATCTCGTGGCCTGGTACCAACGGATACTGAGTTCTGCCCCAGTGATTCTTCGCCGTGTGCAAATCACTGTGACACACACCGCAGAACCGTATATCAATCAAGACATCATCGGGATTAAGACTGCGGCGCGTCAACTCCATCGGGGCAAGAGGTGAATCTGGATCGAAAGCGGCGTAGCTGCGAGTGGCATGGCTCATAGGATGTCTCGTTCAAGTCAACGGGTGTTCTATCAAACCCCAGATTGAGCGACAGTGCAAGGGAGTCAATGCCCTGCGATGCGCTTGCAAAAATGCACGCGCAACTCACGCCAGTGTCACGCAATAAACGCCCCTTCGAAGCTTTACCCTTTTAGAGCGCCACCCACGCAGCGTGTGGCCGCATTGCGCCGTGTTTACACAAGCTCAAGCGCTGTGACGGATATCCAGCCGCGCCAGGGCGGCTCGCTCAATCAACCAGCGCTGGGCAGCGACCAGTCGTTCGTCAGTTGAGTTTGCTGATTGAGCAGTAACAGCGCTGTCGGAGTGCTCTCCAAGAGGCGCCGCCAGTGGACGACGCCAGTTCGGGTCAAACCATTGACCAGCGCCATCGCTCTGATAACCCCAAGGCGCCTCATTTGCAAATCCGGCCAGTTGCTCGATCGCCGACAACACAAACTCGACCTCTTCTGCCTTCATCGTAGGGCTCAAGCTCAACCTCACCCATCCGGGTCTTTGATCTAGCCGACCTGCAACCATCAGTTGCGCCAACTGCTGCGAATTCGCCTCATCAATGCCGAGTAATTCATGCGCGTACGGCCCAGCACAAGAGCATCCACCGCGTGCTTGGATTGCATATAAGTCGCTCAATAAGGTAACCACCAGTGAGTAAGGTATGAGTGCACCCTTGGCCTGCAAGTTAAACGAGACAGTCGGTAAAAAATCACCCTCGGCTGGACCCAGTACACAGATGTCACTGTGAGCCATAAGCCGATCTCGCATCCTTGCAGACAGTTCGAGCGATGCGCTAGTGAGCGTCTCTGCCGGCCATTCTGCTTTTCTCTGAAGCACCAAACCAGCGCGAATATCACCCAGGATATTGGGCGTACCTGCTTCATGTAAGCGCTCAAGATGCTCGACGTAGTGATGCGCACTCGCCGATACAAACACCACTGTACCGCCTCCACTGATCACCGGCACTGCCGGTACCCACTGCCGTTTCACAACCAATACACCTGACGCACCCGGCCCGCCGTAAAACTTGTGCGGTGACCATAGCATCGCGGCTACTGGGTATTCTCCTATTTGAACCGAGAGCGGCAGATAAGGCGCTGAAGCAGCACAATCGAGAATCAAGTGCGCGCCCGCTTCAGAACATATCCGAGCAACTTGCTCCGTATCGGTAATAATCCCAGTAACGTTTGATGCCGCAGAGATACTGACCAATTTGAGATCTGCGCCAGACGCCTCTAATTGGAGCCTGAGTTGATCGAGATCGAGGTGACCTCGCGCATCTAAACCGCAACGCATCACTGGCCAAGCAGAGGCGCGCCAAGGTAAATCATTCGAATGATGTTCGTAGGGACCAATAAATACCTCAACGCCTTGCGAGCCGAATTCGTGCGCTAACATTCGCACCAATAAATCCATTGCACCGGTTGTCCCTGACCCTGCGAACATCACGCAATGCGAGTCAGACGCTCCTACCGCGGCTCGTATGAGCTCACGCGATTGTTCTCTGAGTTGACCAGTCCGCTGTCCGCAGAGCGAGGACTCACTGTGGGTGTTGGCGATGAAAGGCAGTACCTCTGACGAGATATAATCTTCGATCATCGGATCCGCTCGACCCGACGCGCCATAATCGCAATACACTAAATGTTGCTCGCCGAGCTGAGTTTGTACCCTTGTTATCGCCATGAGATTGCATCCCTGAACAGCACCGTTTAGGTGAGGGATGATAACTCGATATATTCGGTTTTTTGTTTCTATTTAAATCTTTTCAAGCGGTTTAAATGAGTTAAAGTATCGCTATATAGTCGAATAAAGGAACATTATGTCATTTAGCAATTTAGAGCGACAAATCCTAGAAGCCCTCCAGCATGACGCCGACATATCGCTCGCAGAATTATCAGATAGACTCCACCAGTCAAAATCTACCCTATGGCGTGCCATCAAAAAATTCGAGAGCTCGGGTGTTATCGATCGAAAAGTCGTACTTTTGAATGCTCGAAAGGTGAACCTTCCCCTGACGGTCTACGTGTCGATTCGAACCAATCAGCATAACGATGCGTGGTCTCGCCAATTCCGCGCTGTCGTAGAAGGTATCCCCGAAATTCTTGAAGTGCATCGGATGAGTGGTGATCTGGACTACCTGATCAAGGCGGCGGTGAAGGATATGGATGACTACGATCGTGTTTACCAGCAACTGATCAAGGCAAATCTATCGGACGTGAGTTCGAGCTTCGTGATGGAAACGATCAAAGCCACCACAGCATTACCCCTGGGTCATCTGACTTAACCCGCCACTTGAATCTCCGAACAATCAGAATGGATTCAAAGTGAAGCCCTGCTGTTGTAGCAACGCATGAGCGGTCATCGCTGATAATGCGATCTCGACATCGGGTAGGAAATCCTCTGAGCTCATTCCATAAAACGCCGCGCTCTGTCCGCAAACGATAAATCTGACGCCTTTCTCAACTAGGGCTGAGACCAGCGGTGCAGATGCGTTGTCCTGTAAATGCTGCTCTTCGTAGTAATTCGCATTGCTGACATCCGCACCGGCGCTGCCGTGAATAACAATCACTAACTCAATCTTGTCTGGTGCAACACCGGCATCGACATGCATGTTAAGAAAACGCGCAGCAGCGACCATCGTTTTATTGATGGTGCCAGGCGCCGTGGCGACACCTGTATCAAAAGCCACTTTAAACTCGGCATCTTTCGGGAGCATTGTATCGGCGGGAATGCGAACGAAAGGCCCAAACCCAGAGATGTACCCGTCTTGCTGAAAGCCAGGCTGCTGCGCTTGAGCGGGATTCAACATGACTGCGCATGCTACTACTAAAATCTTAATCCACTTTTCCATTCTTCTCTCCTAGATCAAACCCTGAACGCCTGTTCACAGAGCCTCACCCGATAACCCACCGCCTACCCGGAGCACTTGAACAAGCGAAAGCCGAGTTGATTATGACACACCGAAGAACAAGCTCGCCTTATTGATGTGTTGCTGGGATTAATCTGCGCTGATACAGCGCATCATAATAGGGCCGTGCTTGCTCCACTAGCTTCTCTAGCCGAGCTGGCAGAGGCTTGGGCTCCGAAGGCGCACTGGAAAATCCTGTCGATGCCCACACTGACTGGTACCAATGTGGCGCCCATACACCATCGCTCGGCCTCGACCCCGAAGGCCACGACAGCATCTTTTCACTGAACGGTATCTGTAAAATTTGACACCACGCTGTTAGATATAGCCGCGGATCCTTCAAAAAACTACTGCTATCAATGACCATCGGTTCGCTGCCTGTCGCCTGACAAACAGAGTCATAGAGCTCGGCTTGCTGCGTAAAACCCAGATCAGCAAGAGTTGGCGTTTCTCTGATAGCGGCGTAGGAGGCCACAACAAGACGCGGATCCCGAATCAGAAAACAATGGGTCAAATCCGACATCCAACGCCGATCGACTTCGGGTAACAGATGAAAAGTCATCTGTTTCTGATAGTAAATAGCGCTCCCGAGAGGCGCATCACTTCTGCACTGCGCAACGACGTCCTGCCAACTCTGGCTTTGCGATGCCATCACGGCCTCAGCGTCGGGATGAGGTAGACCCGTTTTACTCAAATAATAGCCATAGAATGGTTCGTCGAGCACCTCGCAATCATCTCGGTTCTCCCATGACCGCATCATCGCAGTCGATAAGTTACGAGGGCCCGACCAGACTGCAAGGCGCAGACTCACTGCGACGCCTCCCGATCAATGAGATCTCGGTAAAGTGCCTGTAAGCGCAGCACCATACTTCCCTTGACCCCATCGCCAATTTGACGTCCATCGACTTCAACAACCGGACAAACACCGGCAAATGTGCCGGTCACGAAAGCCTCAGAGGCACCGTACACATCCGTGAGACTAAAGTTTTTTTGATATACGGGTATCTCATTATCTTGGCAGAGCTGAATAATATTGCCGCGCGTGATGCCACCAAGACAAAAATCGCCAGTCGACGTCCAGACCTCGCCCTGACGAACGATAAAAAAATGCGTTGAATTGCATGTCGCGACAAAGCCATGGGGATCGAGCATTAAGGCTTCATCAGCGCCCGCTTTCGCGGCCTGAATACAAGCGGTAATGCAATTAATTTTAGAGTGGCTGTTGAGTTTCTGATCCTGAACATCGGGATAACCGCGTCGAACATGAACGGTAAACAGCCGGATACCGCGCTCCGAGGTCTCTGGCAAGGCTTCCTTATACTCAGGAATAATCACAATCGTCGCACCCGAGATAGTCACCCGAGGATCTTGATACGGCGTTGCTTTAATGCCACGCGTCACCATCAGCCGTATATGAACACCCTCGCTCATGCCATTGGCGTCGAGTGTTTGATAAAGTCGCTTGGTGACGGTATCGCGCGTGACACCGATATCCAGATCCAGCGCTTTAGCGCCCTCGTAGAGCCGATCCAAATGTGCGCCCAAGAACGCAATCCTGCCACGATGAACTCGCAGCCCCTCCCACACACCATCGCCCAGAATAAACCCGGAATCGAAGACTGACACCTTCGCTTGGTCACGAGCAAACAATTCACCGTTGATATTAATTAAGATATCCGCGTTGCGCGGATCATCACGATACTCATGCGTTCCCTTCACGATATTGCTCCCTGCCAATGACGAATGACGGTAATAAACCGGCTTTGTTGTTCCATAAATGGCGAATCAGTACCTACGACCAGGCCCACTCACAGTCTGGTCTGACTGCTCTGTTGAATCAACATTACCGTAGATCAGGTGCCGGTGGCCGCCCTTTCAGCCAAGCTTTAGCGCGCTTGGTCTGATCGGTCGTTGCCTTCATGACAGACAGCTCATCGAGTGCTTTACCGCTTTCCCCAATCTGGGCGATTTGCTCGTAATACCAATATTGAGTGGCAAACGCGCCAAGAGTCCTAAAGAGTTTAAAGGCAGACAGAAACTGCAGCCAAGACGGTAATAAACTGAGCTGATTCTCATACCGCGGCAACTCGTTTAAGCCATCGAGTATGCGCGCTGGCGCATCCGTCATCACACACATAGGCCGACCGATACCGATCATATCGGCCGCACCACTGTGAATGGCTTCCTCCATCGCATCGCGGCGTCTTAAACCACCCGTCACCATTAAAGGTACAGATAAGGTTTGACGCATTGCTCGGGTAAAATCAACGAAATAAGCTTCTCGCGCCAGAGTAGACGCTGCAATCTGCTGCTCATCAACTGGCTCGATGCCTTCAAGATTCAAAAGCTTGGGCTGTTCATAGGTACCACCCGAAACCTCAATTAAATCAACACCTGCATCTTGTAACCACTGAGCCACTTGCAAGCTTTCATTAAAATCAAAACCGCCTTTCTGAAAATCAGCACTATTGAGTTTTACCGAGACTGGATAGGTATCGCCTACACCCGCTCGAACAGCACGGTACACTTCGAGTAGCAAACGAGACCGATTCTCGAGTGAACCACCGTACTCGTCGTTGCGCTGATTTGATCGAGGACTCAAAAACTGAGACATCAAGTAACCGTGCGCCGCATGCAACTGAACACCCGTAAACCCACAGTCTTTTAGAGCGATCGCACAATCCGCAAAACCCTGCACCACTGCATCGATCTCGAGTTTCGACAGCGCTACCGGCTCACCGAACTGCCCACCCGGCAATCCCAGCTTTACGGCGGATGGCGCTTTTGGATGAGGATTGACTATTTTTTGCGTCTGTCGACCAGCGTGACTGACCTGCGCCCAAAACTGGTTACCGTTGCGGGTACCCTGAGTAGCCCACTCCCGAAACAGAGCCTCTCTCTCAGTCGAGAGTGCCTCATCAATGATCACGTTCCCGGGGCGCTCCAAATGATAAGCGTCAATTAAGACATTGCCCGACAGCAGCAAGCCCGCGCCACCATCAGACCAAACTCCGTACAGATCAAGTAATGCTGTAGAGGGATCACCCGCTTTTGTGGCTAGACCCTCGGTCATCGCAGCCTTACACAGACGATTAGGAATGACGACACCGCACGGTAATGTCAGCGGCTGAGCCAATATACTGTTTGTCATAGAGCACTCCTGTCTAATTATCGGGCGAGTGGCGCAATTTGTGGCTGGGTTTAGGCAGCGCCTCGTTGACAACGAGCAGCCACTTACGCTCGTCGATAAAGTATACTCAGCCTTAACGTAGGGAGTCTGTAGGCATGTTGATCTTAATCTCGAGCGCTATTCGACGAATCACCGCTGTCATACTGGTTACACTCGCCGGAGCAGCTCCACTGAGTGCCGATCCGGAAACCGATCTCGTACTGCAAGCCCAAGAAATCGTAAAGCAGTTCGCGGGTCAGCTCAAGCCGCAGCTGCAGCAAGCGATGCGCGAGGGTGGACCTCCTCTGGCCGTCAAAGTCTGCGCTGAAACAGCACCCTTAATCGCCGACTCATTGAGTGAATCAACTGGTTGGTCTGTGCGACGCGTCAGCGACCGACCCAGAAACCCCAAAGCGGTAATGGCTGACTGGGAGACTCGCGCATTCCGCATGCTCGAAACACGTCTCGAACAAGGTAACGGTGAAGCTTTAATCACTTATGAAACCACACAAAAAGGCTTTCGTTACGTTCAAGCACAGGTCACGGAAGGCCTCTGCCTGAGTTGTCACGGCGCTGTTTTAGACGCCAATACCGCGGCAGCGCTAGAACTGCATTACCCGAACGATCAGGCAAAAGGTTATCAATTGGGTGAAATCCGCGGTCTTTTCAGCCTTCAGAAGAGCCTTACTTCACCACCTGGTTACGTGAACTAAGACTCGATCCACTGAACTGTATCGCCAACACTAACCAGCCCCTCTGCTTCGACTTGGCAGCATACGCCGCCGCGCCAACTGGGTTCTAGAGCAGCGCGCAAGCCCGGATAAACAGCGTCCATCCGTGAGCAAGGGTCGCACTCGCAGGTGACTCGCAACAGAGCACCACCAACCGACAAAAGACGTCCGACGTCAGTCGCATCGAAGGTCACACCATCAACCAGTAAGTTAGCCCTCCGTTCCAACCAGTCCAAGCTGGAACCGAGCTCGCGGTTGACTTCTAACCAAGATTGAGCGCTGAGAACAGTGACTTGGCGTTTACCCGACTTGCCTCGCGCATCTCCGATAACACCTTTACTACAAGTGAGTGCGGTCTGGCGGATTGGCTCCATCACGGCCCTAGGCGCGCTGCGTCGCGCTATCCCGACTAACTGCCCTGGGTGGGTTTGAATAGACTCACTCATAGGGAATAGGCTCCAGCAAACGCGTCTAAGAATTGAGGCAACTCATCCGCGGGCAAGCGATTAATACCTGCCGCTGCAGATCGACCACCGCCGGTGGCAAATTGTCGAGCCAGGGTGTCGGCGCCCTCCCGCCGATTCAGGGGCGCTCTTATGCTTACCAGAAAATGAGCGTCGCCCAAGTCAGTTAGAATGGCGTGAGCACGGTTGGGATGCTGTTCTACGAGACTATTGCTAAATACGCCGCTGACTCGGCGAGCCCAAGAGACGTTCGGCAAAATATACGCCGCAGCCGCTCCCGACTCGTACTCAGGTCCTAGCGCACTCACCTCGTTCATATCAGATCTGTAACCCTCTGCTAAAGTTGCAAAGATAGTTGCCTGACCATCGACAAACTCGTCTGGTGTCGAGCACTCGACGACAGCGCGATACAAGGTTTCGGGGTGAAAATACAGATCATCTAAACTGGGGCCATAGCCGTTGTAATTCAGATACAAACCTAAACGCGAATAAAGTTGGATCTGCTGATCGCTCAAAGCCAGCGTCGCGGCAAGAGCGTGAGCGCTACGAGCAAGATTATCACCAAAGGCACCTACCACCGCCCAAGGCGCAAAAGCGCCCTTCAAAAAGCCGTTGATGAGGAGCGAAGTACACACCTCTGGCGCTGTGTTGATGATGGTTGTCAGGTTGGGATGTTCTGGCAGCTCACCTGCGTAATGATGATCGCAGTAAAACACGGAACTCCCGCTCGCCAACAGCTTTGTCACGCGATCTCGGTTCTTGTCGAACGAGATATCGAGCGCAGTAATCGTCGCTGCTTGCCCCAAAGGCACCTGCTCTAACAGTTCGATATCACGCTTAATGCCACTGATCAGCACAGACTCTTTGGGCTCGGCCAGACGTAATTGAGCCAGTGCACAAATACCATCTGCATCCCCATTAAACACATCGTAGGCTAACACTTGCTCGATCTCCGCAGGTAAAAAGGCGCGGCATGATCCGCGCCAACACAGAGCCTATCGTAACACCAAGCGATCCCTGTTTCGCTCTAGAATCGCAGGCCCAATACCTTTTACCTCGGTCAGCTCTTCGAGGCTCGCGAAGGGACCGTACTGTTCTCTGTAGCGCACGATAGCTTGAGCCTTAGACAATCCGACCCCGCTGAGTGATCGCGCCAAAGTCTCCGCATCGGCCGAATTGAGATCGATTTGCTCAATCGCTGCAATTCCCATCTCGTTAGCCGATGTTTGAGCCATGGCTTGGACTGGGGTTATCAACAAGGAAAGCAGAAGCCATGCAGCGACCATGCTGGTCGAAAAGAGTTTAACTGTCATCATAATGTGTCTCCTTAATGTGGGTGATGTGCGCTAGGCGCAAAGCCACAATAAGGAGTCCTTATGACGTTACCAAATGAATGACTATAGAGAATGAAAAATGACCTTTGCAGATCACTCTGCCGCAGCGAAACCAATACTCGCATTAATTGATTGCAGCGCTTTGACGGGATCTGAGGCTTGCGTGATAGGACGACCAATCACCATAAAATCCACCCCCAACTGTATGGCTTCTGGCGGTGTCATAATGCGCTTTTGATCTCCGACATCAGAGCCTGCAGGCCGAATCCCAGGAGTCACGGTTAAAAACTGCACTCCACACACGGTTTTCACTAGGCTGATTTCTTGCGCAGAGCACACCACACCGTCTAAGCCGCAATCAGCCGACAAACGCGCTAAACGCGCCACTTGATCTTCCGCAGAACCCGAGACACCGACTTCGTCCAACTCAGAGGCGTTCATACTCGTTAACACAGTCACCGCGGTGAGCAGAGGTCGCTGCGCCCGGCGCGACAGTGTATCGGCGGCAGCAGTCAGCATCGCTCGACCACCGCTGGCATGCACATTAACCATCCACACACCCATATCGGCAGCAGCGGCGACGGCCGCCGCGACTGTGTTTGGGATATCGTGAAACTTGAGATCCAGAAATATGTCAAAACCACGCTTTTGAAGCTCATCGACTTGGGCCTTACCAAAACGCGTGAACAATTCTTTACCCACTTTGAGTCGGCAGAGCGCGGGATTCAGCTGATCGACCAGAGCCGAGCACGATCTCATGTCAGCGAAGTCGAGGGCGACAATAACAGGACTACGGTTGACGTTAGTCATTGCGACAATACCTTAGTGACACCCATCGGTTTGATTGACCCCCAAAACTTACACCCCGGACAAAACCAATGCAGGTGGCGCCCGCCAAAACCACAATGATGGCAACGATACGCTGGGCTTTTCTCACTGAGCTGCTTCATCAGTTCCATTGCGATTTCAAGATGAGAGGGTAACTGATCTTGATCACTCTCGAGCTGCCATAGCAGCAAGCGATAGAGGCCTCGCAAGCTCACTGAATCGCGCATGTAATCCGCTAAAAACGCTGCCGCGTTCTCGACACCCTCAAAATCTTTAACATGATCCGCCAGCGCCAACATGAGCCCGGTGGTGGGGTACTTTGCCAAACTCGCTCGCAGAAATAACGAGAAATCATGCTGGCGCCCCAACTCGGTATAACACACCTTCAGCAGAGGCAAGGTCTCGGGCAGGAAGTCAGGATCCTGATGCTCAACTTGATGCAACAGCGAGATGGTCTGCTCATAGTCGGCGTCATTGAAAGCCAAACGCGCATACATCAGTGTTACTCTCACATTCGATCCATCTTCTCTTGCCGCGGCTTCAAGAGCTTCTTCGGCGCCACGCCGATTGCCTTGTTGCAGTTGCTGCTCACAGAGCTCGCAATAAAAGTGTGGGAGCAGAACATTGACCGATTGCTCTCCCGGGCCAGGCACGTCGGCTTGCTTACCCCCAAAAAAAGCTTTCTTGGAAAGTAGCGAACTCGCCATTGCAGCGGCTTTTTCCCATTCTCGCTCCGTTTGATAGATCTCAATGAGGTAACGACGGGCTTCAACCGCTCTTTGAGGCGATTCGGAAATCAAATCAAGTAACAGGTGCTCGGCCCGATCAAGCAAGCCAGCACTAATGTAATCTCGAGCAAGCTCTAAATGGGCGCTATGCTGATGATCGGGCGCTATGTCACTGGCGTTGAGTAAATTTTGATGGACGCGGATGGCGCGCTGAACCTCACCTTTCTTGCGCAGCAAGTGCCCGAGCGCCATATGGGTTTCAAACGTTTCCTCATTGACATCTAAAGAGGCAATGAAGGTATCCATCTCGGCATCAGGCTTAGCGTCTAGCAGATAGTTCAAGCCCTTGTAGTAATCGCTGGAACGAGGCTGCATACGGTGGCGCGTTGATGCTGCGCGACCAAACAGCCACCCTATCGCGACCGCGCAAAATAACACCGCAAATAAAATAGGATCAGCCAACTTGCCGGGGCTCCGAACTCTCATTGTGGGTCAACTGGCGCTGCAATCGTTTTCGCGTCCAGCGCTCATAAGCTCTGAGGGGGAGCGACAACAACCAATAACAGCAAGCGCCCGCAACGAACGCTAATATGAGCCACGCCCCCAACGGCAAGCTCATTGAGTTGGCGGGCGAAATACTCACGGTGACTTGTTCACCGTTCAGCTCAACAAACCATGCGACGGCGACAACGCAAGCGCCGATGACTAGCAGTACCGCAAGCCGGCTAAGAAACTTCATTTCACCCTGCGAGTGTCACGAGAGCTTAAGACCTTTATTGACTCGCTCTCGCAACTGTTTGCCCGGCTTAAAATGGGGCACAAACTTACCAGGAAGTTGCACTGCATCACCCGTTTTAGGGTTGCGTCCCTGACGGGGCTCGCGATAATGCAAAGAAAAACTGCCAAATCCCCTGATCTCTATGCGTTCACTCGCAGTTAACGCATTCGACATCTGCTCTATCACACTCTTAACTGCCAGCTCTACATCTTTGAGTGACAGCTGAGTCTGCTTAGCAGCGATCGCCTCAATCAATTCACTTTTCGTCATAGCTCGATTCTTTCGTTGATTTCAGTAAGACCGTAACAATATCACAAGGTCTTAATTTTGAATAAAAAAAAGGCTCCGAATTGGAGCCTTTTACTACCTGAAGATCTACTGATCCTGCATTTGTGCCTTAATCAAATCGCCGATAGTACCCGGAGACGATGATGCCACCTCTTGGTCTTTCAGAGATTTAACCGCATCTTGCTCATCTTCGTAGTCCTTCGCCTTGACCGATAACGCAATGGTACGGTTTTTCCGATCCAGCGCGATAATCTTAGCTTCTACGGTGTCACCCTCTTTGTAGACACTACGAGCATCTTCAACGCGCTCACGGCTGATGTCTGCGGCCTTTAACACACCCTCGACTTCTTCAGCCAGAGTCACGATAACTGCCTTAGCATCGACTTCAGTCACAATACCAGTCACGATCGATCCACGATCGTTCTCTGAGGCATAGTTTGAGAATGGATCGTTCTCAAGCTGCTTGATGCCCAAAGAAATGCGCTCGCGCTCTGGATCTATCGACAGAATGACAGTTTCGATCTCGTCGCCTTTCTTGTAGTTTCGGACGGCTTCTTCACCAGTTTCATTCCAGCTGATATCAGACAAGTGAACCAAACCATCAATATTGCCTTCCAGACCGATAAAGATACCAAAATCAGTGATGGACTTAATGCCACCCGAAATCTTATCGCCCTTGCTGTATTGAGCTGCAAACGCATCCCAAGGATTCTGCTGGCACTGCTTGATGCCTAATGAAATACGACGACGCTCCTCGTCGATGTCCAAAATCATCACTTCAACTTGATCACCCAGCTGCACGATCTTCGATGGGTGAACATTCTTATTCGTCCAATCCATTTCTGATACGTGAACCAGACCTTCTACACCCTCTTCGAGTTCAGCAAAGCAGCCGTAATCAGTCAAGTTGGTGATGGTTGCACTTACCCGAGCATTTTCCGGATAACGCGCTTTGATTTCCACCCATGGATCTTCGCCCAACTGCTTCAAGCCTAAGCTCACTCGGTTGCGCTCACGATCAAACTTAAGTACCTTCACGTCAATCTCTTGACCTACTTCAACGATCTCTGAAGGGTGCTTGATACGCTTCCAAGCCATATCGGTGATGTGGAGCAGACCATCGACACCGCCCAAGTCAACGAACGCGCCGTAGTCGGTTAAATTCTTAACCACGCCCTTCACTGACATGCCTTCCTGCAGATTCTCAAGGAGTGCATCACGCTCAACACTGTTGGCTGCTTCCATCACCGCGCGTCTAGAAACCACCACGTTGTTGCGCTTCTGGTCCAGCTTGATCACTTTAAACTCTAGTTCTTTGCCCTCTAGGTGAAGCGTTTCACGAATGGGGCGGACATCGACCAACGAACCCGGTAAAAAGGCTCTGATGGTGTTGATGTCGACAGTAAAGCCACCTTTGACCTTACCGTTAATAATACCTTTAACCACTTGATCGCCTTCATGAGCAGCTTCGAGCTCTGTCCATGACTCTGCGCGCTTGGCTTTTTCACGAGACAGTTTTGTTTCGCCAAATCCATCTTCAACAGTTTCAAGGGCCACTTGCACTTCGTCGCCAATCGACAGCGTACATTGACCGTTAGCATCAACAAACTGCGACATGGGGATCACGCCTTCAGACTTTAAGCCGGCGTGCACTGTGACCCATTCGTTATCGATATCGATAACAACACCGGTCACAATTGAACCGGGTTCCATATCAACGGTTTTTAGACTTTCTTCAAATAATTCGGCGAAATTTTCGCTCATGCGTTTATACCTATGGTGTTATGAGTTGTAACAACTCGTCTCCGCGCTCCAGCCCACACGGGTTATTAATAATGAAGTGTTAGGCCGACGCTGGTAAGGCCTTAACGCTCCGCTTGTTTAACTTCTCGTCTCTACCGCCCCAAGCACCGCTGCGACGACCTGTTCAATCGACATCTGCGTGCTGTCCAACATAATCGCATCATCGGCTGCTTTAAGTGGCGATGCCGCCCGCTCACTGTCGCGCAGATCGCGTACACGAATGTCTTCCAAAAGGCGCGGCAGACTAACACTTTCGCCCATCTGTATCAACTGTTTCTGCCGTCTGAGCGCCCGCGCCTCAGGACTCGCAGTTAAGAAAACTTTGATTTGGGCATCAGGAAAAACGACTGTACCCATATCTCGACCATCTGCAACTAAACCGGGTGCCCTTCTGAAGGTTCGCTGCCTCTCTAATAAAGCGGCTCGGACTGAGGGCAGTGCACCGACCGTCGAGGCCCCCATACCTGCCTCTTCACTGCGTACTCTTTGGGTGACATCGAGCCCATCAAGATAAATCACTAGAGCGTCGTCACGCACCAGAAACTGGACAGCCAGTGACGCCGCGCATTCGCCCATGAGTTCTGCATCATTCAAGTCATACTGCCGATCGATACCGGCGAGGGCTGTTAACCGGTACAGCGCACCGGAATCGAGCAAGTGCCAGCCTAGAGCAACCGCTACCGCTTTCGCAACTGTTCCTTTACCGGCGCCGCTGGGGCCATCGATGGTGAGAACCGGGATCATGTCTCGTTATCTGATGTGGTGATCTGCAAACCAAGACCTCGTGCGATCGCATCAAAGTTAGGGAAAGACGTGGCGACCGCATCGCAATCCAAAATATGAATCGGCGCTTCGGCTCGGAGTGCGGCAATAGCAAAGCTCATCGCGATGCGGTGATCATGATGGGTCCGAATCACTCCGCCACCGATACGTCCGCCTTCGATGATGATGCCATCTTCTAAAATTGTATTCGTAATACCGAGCGTTGTGAGGCCCTCTGCCATACTGGCAATGCGGTCGCTTTCCTTCACCCTCAACTCTTCAGCGCCCCTGAGTGTCGTCGTACCTTGTGCACAGGCCGCCGCTACAAATAGGGCGGGAAACTCATCGATGGCAAGAGGGACCTGATCGAGCGGAATAGTAATACCTTGGAGTGGCGCATACTTGACTCGAATATCTGCTACGGGCTCGCCACCCACTACGCGCTCATTTGACATCCGAATATCCGCACCCATCATGCGCAACACGTTAATCGCGCCAATGCGTGTCGGGTTAACCCCAACATGCGTTAAATGCACGTCCGAGCCGGGTGCAATAGAGGCTGCCACCATGAAGAAAGTCGCTGACGAAATGTCGGCCGGAACTTCAATATGCGCCGCTGACAATCGCCCTCCACCCTCGACTGTCACCCTATTACCACTGCGTGTGAGGGGGTATCCGAACCCCTCTAACATGCGTTCAGTGTGATCTCGGGTTGGCGCAGGCTCAGTGGTAGAGGTAATACCATCTGCCCATAAACCAGCCAACAAGACGCACGATTTCACCTGGGCACTCGCCATGGGTAGTGCGTAATCCAAGCCTTTCAACGATTGCCCTCCGGCAATGTGCAATGGCGGCTTGCTCCCCGCTTCGCTACTTATTCGCGCTCCCATCAATGTCAGTGGATCAATGACACGACCCATCGGTCGTCCGCAAAGAGAGCTATCACCGGTGAGGGTTGCCTCTAGTCCTGCGCCAGCGATGATACCACTGATGAGGCGCATGCTGGTTCCGGAATTGCCCATATCAAGAGGGATCGTGGGACTCTTGAGTCCGCGCAGACCGACTCCGTGAACGCGGACCTCGCCATCATTTGGACCGTCGATTTCGACCCCCATAGCTCGAAAGGCTGATACGGTTGCGAGGGCATCCTCACCTTCTAAAAAGCCAGTGATCAGCGACGTGCCTTCCGCGATCGATGCCAACATGATGGATCGATGAGAAATTGACTTATCACCCGCAACTCTCGCCTCGCCAACGATCGAGCCTCCGGGCAAACATTGGAATTTCATAGCATTAATCCTGTTGTGAAGATCGATCGAGCTTACTCAGCAGGTCATCTCGAGACCCCTTTGCCCGTTCAAAAATAGCCGTCATCGTCGGCGTATCCTCGGCTTCTATCGCAGTTCGCAGCCGCTGGACCCCAGCGCTAAACTGATCCAGTGCCAGCAGCAACTCGGTGCGATTCGCGAGGGCGATATCCCGCCACATAACCGGATCACTCGACGCAATGCGGGTAAAATCCCGAAATCCACCTGCCGCGAACTGAAAAATATCATCGGCCAGATCACTGGTCGCTAAGGTCTCTACCAACGCATACGCGAGCATATGTGGCAGATGGCTTGTGGCCGCCAGCACTTGATCGTGTAGTTGAACTGACATAGTCATAACCTCGGCGCCCGCCGCCTCCCAAAGCTCAGTAACCACCGCAATAGCGGTTGGATCAGTACTGGATTGAGGTGTGAGGATAACTCTATGACGATCAAATAAATCGGCCCGAGCCGCATGCACCCCTGACTTCTCAGAGCCTGCAATAGGGTGTCCCAGCACCACAAAGCTCGGCCACTGGGGCAGCTCCAGGGCATCGATCGCGCGCCAGAGATTGCCTTTGACAGACGCGGCATCCGTTAACACGGGCGGGCGCTCAAGCTGATTGGCATGGCCGATCAACTCGACCAGTTGCTGCTCCGCCAGGAGTGTCGGAGTAGCGATTAAAACAAGGTCACACTGGGATACAAGCTCGGCAGCGGAAGACACTGCCCGATCAATAATACCCTGCTCTAAGGCCGTTTGAACGGTTGTCTGTCGATGCCCGTATCCCACGATTTCAGAGTACAGTTGACTCGGTCGCACCGCTTTCGCCAATGACGCGCCGATCAAACCGAGCCCCAAAATACCAAGCCGCATTACAGCACTGCTCTGGGATAGGAGCCAATGACTTTAATCAGAATCGATTGCTCCTCAAGCTCGGACAGGATGGCCGCAACGCGAGCATCTTGGCAATGCCCTTCGAATTCGATGAAGAAAACATATGCCCACTTTTCAGTTTTAGACGGCCGAGTATCGATGCGGGTCAAACTGATGCCCTCGCGCCGGAAGGGCTCTAGCAAACCGAGCAGTGCACCGGGTTTATTGCGGGACGAAACCACCAGCGAGGTCTTGTCGTGCCCGCTTGGAGGCACCTCGTCACGTCCAATAACCAAGAACCGAGTGGTGTTATCGGGATTATCTTCGATACGTTGAGCCAGCTTCTCAAGCCCATAGAAATCAGCCGCGGCCTCCCCAGCAATGGCAGCAACACCGGGTTCTTTCGCTGCGCGCTTAGCCGCCTCACCGTTACTCGCTACCGCCTGCCACTCAACGTGTGGCCAGTGATGATTAAGCCAGTTCCGGCACTGCGCTAAGGCCTGCTGATGCGCGATGATCTTGGTGATCTTACTGGGATCGGAGCCCTTCAAAGCCAATAAATAGTGGTGAATCGGGATCTCGACTTCGCCGACAATGTGCAATGGCGTGTCGATAAAGCTGTCCAGCGTGTGACTGACCATTCCTTCGGTTGAATTCTCTACCGGCACAATACCGTAATGACAGACGCCTGATTCGACCTCGGCAAAGACACGATCAATGGTGCCCTGAGAGACACAGACCGCTGCGTGCCCGAAGTGTTTCAGAGCCGCCGCCTGTGTAAAAGTGCCCTCGGGCCCTAAATAGGCCACCTGCAAAGGACGTTCTAGCGCCAAACACGCCGACATGATCTCACGGAAAATATAGGCGATAGTATCGTCAGCTAGCGGACCCTCGTTGCGCTCTTTCAAACGCAGCAATACTTGGACTTCCCGTTCAGGTCGATAAAATTGTGGCTCTGGTATGTCATCGCCACGGACTGAGGCCGATTGCACCTCTTGCATTTTTATCTCTGCCACCTGTTGAGCGCATCGAGCACGCTCACTGATCAGTCGGAGGATATCTTGATCGAGCGCGTCGATGGCGTCCCTAATAGCAAGCAGTTCGGGGGTTGGCTTGGAATCACTCATAGGCTAACTGTGCTGCGATGCAAAATCGCGCATGTAGTCAATGAGCGCATCAACTGCTGCTTCCGGTACTGCGTTGTAAATAGAGGCACGCATTCCGCCAACAGATCGATGCCCTTTTAAATTGAGCAGCCGAGCGTCATCGGCACCCTGTAAAAAGGCCTTATCGAGCTCCGCATTTGCTAGGGTAAATGGGACATTCATAAGAGACCGGTTAGGTACGGCTACCGGATTCGCGTAAAAACCAGACTGGTCGATGTAAGCATAGAGTTTATCTGCCTTGCGCTGATTGATTGAAGCCATTGCGTCAAGACCACCGAGCTGCTCTAACCATTCAAACACCAACCCGGCAAGGTAAATCGCGAAAGTAGGCGGTGTGTTGTACATCGAGTCGTTCTCAGCCGCTATCTGCCAATTCAGCATGGCTGGGCACTGAGCTGATGCTCTGCCCAACAGCTTGCGGTCAACAATAACAACCGTCAAACCTGCAGGACCAATATTCTTCTGAGCACCAGCGTAGATCACACCGTAATCCGACACATTCAATGGCCCGGACAAGATCATTGAGGACATATCGGCCACAATCGGCACATCGCCCCGAGGTAGCTCAGCAAACGCGACCCCGCCGATGGTCTCGTTGGGGCAAATGTGCAGATAAGCTGCGCCATCCGCCCGATCCCAAACACTGTGCTCCGGGACATAACTGAAATTCTGATCTTCAGAGCTTGCCACTACTTTGACTTGAGCGAAGCGCTTGGCTTCAGAGATCGCTTTCTTAGACCATTGCCCAGTATTGACATATTCAACAGGGGTATCGCTGGTGGCCAGATTCAACGTCACTGCCGCGAATTGCTGGCTTGCACCACCCTGCAAGAACAGGACCGCGTAGTTTTCAGGAATACCCATCAAACGACGTAGAGAGGCTTCGGCCGCATTCGCAATCGAAACAATCTCGTCGCTGCGGTGACTCATCTCCATGATCGACAAACCGCGTCCCTGCCAGTCTATTAGATCGGTTTGCGCCTGTTGCAAGACAGATTCCGGCAGAGCCGCTGGGCCAGCACAAAAATTAAACACTCTCGACATTGCTTTTACCCTTAGGCTCCCCTATTCGATTTCTGTAACGCCGTCAGACTCGCCTTCAGCAGACAATTCTTCAGACTCATCAATTTGAGCAATGCGGACCAGTTCCTCGCCATCTTTTAAACGAATGACTCTGACGCCTTGCGTATTTCTTCCTAAGCTGGAAATTTCAGCAACCCGAGTTCTCACCATCGTACCTTGGTTCGAAATCAGCATAAGCTCGTCGGCATCAGCAACCTGCACCGCACCCACTAAAGCCCCGTTGCGTTCACTGGTAACCATGGCAATCACACCCTTGGTTCCACGACCCTTGCGAGGAAACTCGGTAGCAAGGGTTTTCTTGCCATAACCTTTGGCACTGGTCGTCAGAACATAGCTGTCGTCTTGGGGAATAATCAGGGCGATCATCTCATCACCCTCAGCCATTCGAATCCCACGAACCCCCCGTGCGGTGCGCCCCATCTCTCTGACATCCTGCTCAGCAAAACGCACTGCTTTCCCTGCGCTGCTCACCAATAAGACATCACAATCGCCAGAGGTAATTGCAGTTCCGACTAGCAGATCGCCTTCGGCCAACTCAATGGCACGCAAGCCGACTTTACGCGAGCGAGAAAAACTCTCGAGTGAGGTTTTCTTCACAATTCCCTTGGCAGTTGCCATGAAAATATAGTGATCAGCGGTATACTCGGCGACCGGCAGTATCGACGTTACGCGCTCACCTGGATCGAGTGGCAATAAATTAACCATGGGGCGTCCGCGTGACTGACGACCAGCCACCGGTATCTGATAGACCTTGAGCCAGTAGACCTTGCCCAAATTGGTAAAGCACAAAATCGTCGAGTGGGTCGAAGCTATCAGCAAATGCTCGACAAAATCTTCGTCTTTTACCGCAGTGGCACTCTTACCCATGCCGCCACGGCGCTGCGCTTGATAATCTGACAGCGGCTGCGTTTTAGCATATCCACCATGAGAGATAGTGACCACTCGCTCTTCTGGTGTGATCAAATCCTCTACTGACAAATCGTGCTGCGAGTCAACAATCTCGGTAATACGATCGTCACCAAACTCAGTTACGACTTCCTCTAACTCGTCGCGAATGACCTGCTTTAAACGGTCTGAGTCACCCAGGATCTGCAGGTAGTCCGCAATTTCCTTGATTTTCTCTTGATACTCGTTGAGCAGTTTTTCATGCTCCAAACCTGTTAATCGATGCAGCCGCAACTCGAGAATAGCCTGAGCCTGCGCGGGCGACAGTCGGTACGCACCATCGCGGAGGCCAAACTCATCTCCTAAATCGTCGGGTCGGCAGGCATCTTCGCCTGCTTGCTCGAGCATGGCAACTACGTCACCTGGCGACCAGACTTGGGCCAGTAATCCCGCGCGCGCTTCTGCCGGACTCGGTGAGTTCTTGATGAGCGTGATTATGGGGTCGATATTGGCTAGCGCTATGGCTAAACCCTCTAATAAATGCCCACGCTCACGCGCTTTCCGGAGCAAATAGACAGTTCGACGGGTAACGACTTCACGGCGATGACGCAAGAATGCATCAATGATCTGCTTAAGATTCATTACCTTAGGCTGACCGTTCTCGAGTGCCACCATGTTGATGCCAAACACAGACTGCAACTGTGTTTGAGCGTACAAATTATTCAGCACGACATCACCCATCTCGCCGCGCTTTAACTCGATCACAACCCGAAGACCATCTTTGTCAGACTCGTCTCGAAGCTCCGATATTCCCTCGATTTTTTTCTCTTTCACAAGCTCTGCGATACGTTCGATCAACCGCGCCTTGTTCAGCTGATAGGGAATTTCGTGAATGATAATCGTATCGCGGTGCTTCACCTCATCGGTAATAACCTCGGCTTTGGCGCGCACATAAATCCGCCCCCGGCCGGTGCGATAAGCTTGCACAATGCCGGCTCTACCACTGATGGTGGCTCCCGTTGGAAAATCAGGTCCAGGGATGTGCTCCATTAATTCGTCAACTGTCATGTCAGGATTATTGAGCAATGCCATACAAGCGCTAATGACTTCGCGCATATTATGCGGGGGTATATTGGTCGCCATGCCCACTGCAATCCCGGACGAGCCATTGACCAACAAGTTGGGAATTCGGGCGGGTAGAACGGCTGGGATTTGCTCGGTTCCGTCGTAATTGTCGACAAAATCTACGGTTTCTTTTTCAAGATCCGCCAGCATCGCATGGGCAATTTTGCGCATTCTGATTTCGGTGTAACGCATGGCTGCAGCAGAGTCACCGTCTACCGAACCAAAATTGCCCTGACCATCAACCAACATGTAGCGCAGGGAAAAGGGTTGCGCCATACGAACAATAGTGTCGTAAACAGCCGAGTCACCGTGCGGATGGTATTTACCAATCACATCACCCACCACGCGAGCCGATTTTTTATACGCTTTATTCCAGTCGTTCGAGAGCTCATTCATAGCGAACAGCACTCTGCGATGCACGGGTTTCAGACCATCACGCACATCGGGTAGAGCTCGACCGACGATGACGCTCATCGCATAATCAAGGTAAGACTGCTTCAGCTCGTCTTCGATATTGACCGGAAATATTTCTTTTGCTAAGTCGCCCATAGGCTTTCAAAAACCCCTTTATTGCGCATCAAATGCAGGCACAGAGGCACCTACGCGTTATGCTTTTTAGTCTCGCGATTATACGCGCTTGAGGCCTCTATCGCTAATTTTTTACTCGCGCCACAGACCCACCGAGCGTGACAGTACGAATTTCAGATATACTATGCCACGACCAGCAGATAGATAAGGATTCACCCATGCCTCAACCATTAGAAATACATGCGCGCTGGGTCTATACAGGTGAAGCCAACAGCGGTCATCTTGATCATTACAGCCTGCTGATTAGTGCCGATGGTCGCATCAGCGATTTGATACCGACCGACCAAGCACCCCGCGATCCAGGCAGCCAGCAAATCGAGCTTCCCAATCATTTGCTGATGCCAGGACTCATCAATTGCCATGGCCACTCTGCCATGAGCCTATTGCGCGGTTATGCTGACGATCTGGCGCTAATGCCGTGGCTTCAAGACCACATTTGGCCCACCGAGGCTCGCTGGGTCGATGAAAAATTCGTACGCCAAGGCGTCCAGCTCAGCATGGCAGAGATGATCAAAACGGGGACCACAACCTTTAGCGATCAGTATTTCTTCCCCGACGCAACGGCACAAGCAGCGACTGAAGCGGGCATGCGCTGCCAGGTCAACTTTCCTATCCTCGAAGTTGCCACGCAGTGGGCGCAGTCATTAGAAGACTACATTAGCAAGGGTCTGAAGGTCAGAGACCAATTCAAGTCGAGCGAGTTGGTGTCGGTTATTTTTGGACCTCACGCGCCCTACACCGTCCCCGAGAACGTTCTAGCACAAATAGGTACACTCGCTCACGAACTGGATATGGGTATTCAAATGCACGTTCATGAGACCAAGACAGAAGTTCTGCATGCGGTCGAGATGAATGGAGAACGACCCGTTGCAACCCTTCATCGCCTGGGTTTGCTTGGGCCCAGCACACAGTGTGTGCACATGACTTGGCTGAGTAAAGAAGATATCCGCTTAATTGCCGAATCTGGAACACACGTGGTGCATTGCCCAAGCTCCAACATGAAACTCGGTGCAGGTGCCTGTCCGGTAACTGAACTGCTCGAGGCAGGCGTCAATGTGTCTTTTGGCACCGATGGCGCAGCCTCTAACAACAGCTTGAACCTTTTTGCAGAGATGCGGCTCGGTGCCCTTTTAGCAAAGCTAACAACTGGCAATCCAGCGACACTTCCAGCCGAGCAAGTTTTACATATGGGGACTCTGGGTGGCGCGAAAACCTTAGGGATTGATTCGCTCACTGGTAGCCTCGCACCACAGAAGTGGGCCGACGTGATTGCCATTAGTTTTGATGACTGCGCGATGCAGCCAGTGCACAACCCCTTGTCACAGGTCGTCTATGCCGGACACGGCTACCACGTCACGCACAGTTGGATCGGCGGACACAACGTCCTGCTTAACAAACAACTCATGACGTTGGATGAGACCCGCATCACGCGGGCCGCGGAAGCTTGGCGAGAAGCCATCGCGAACGGCTAGCCAACACTTATTGTATAAGGAGCAACCCTTGAACAACTCAGTCAACGTCGACGACCACGAAATCAGTAAATTTGAGGCGCTCGCCTCACGGTGGTGGGATGAGCACGGCGAATTCAAACCCTTGCATCAGATTAACCCGCTGCGCGCGCACTACATTGATTCGCACTCGCCGGTGGCCGGCAAGACCGTCATCGATGTCGGCTGCGGCGGCGGTATTTTGGCGGAATCACTGGCGCATCGCGGCGCGTCCGTGACGGGTATTGACATGGGTGAGGCGCCCTTAGAGGTCGCCCGACTGCATCAGCTCGAGTCAGGCGTCAAGGTGACTTACGACCGCATCACTGCAGAACAGCATGCCGAAGCTCACCCCGAGCACTACGATGTGATCTGCTGCATGGAAATGTTAGAGCATGTTCCCGATCCCGCCTCTGTTATTCGCGCCTGTGCAGCCATGGCCAAGACGGGTGCGACCCTCTATTTCAGCACGATTAATCGCAATCCTAAATCTTATGTCTTTGCCATCGTGGGAGCGGAGTATGTTTTGAATCTGCTGCCCAAAGGCACTCATGATTACCAGAAATTCATTAAACCCTCGGAATTAGCCGGCTGGATTCGGGACGCAGGATTAAATTTAGTCGGTATGACTGGGCTAACCTACAACCCCTTCACCCAACACTATGCGCTGCGTGACGGCGATGTCTCTGTCAACTACATGGTGCGGGCGATCAAACCATGAAACCGACCATGATCAAAGCCGTGCTGTTCGACTTAGACGGCACACTGGTGGATACGGCACCCGACTTTCTTTGGGCGATCAATCAACTAAAGCGACAGCGCTCGGAGCCTGCTATTACCCTGGCTGAAATGCGATCGGCCATTTCCCATGGCTCGGCCGGCTTAGTCACCACCGCCCTTGATATTCCGGCGACGTCTCCCGAGTTCGAGCCCACGCGGCAAGCTCTTTTACGCGAGTATTTAAGTGTCATCGGGCGTTATGCTCTGATTTATGAGGGCCTTCATGATCTGCTCGCTACCCTCGTAAAACAGGGTATTCAGTGGGGTATATCAACCAACAAACCGAGTCTTTACACCAAAGCCTTGCTCGATACACTGTCGTTTCCATGCCAACCGGCGACCGTGGTGTGTCCAGATGATGTCAGCCAGCCAAAACCTCATCCAGAACCGCTCTTTTTGAACTGCCGTCAGCTTGGTATCGATCCCAGTGAAGCCGTATTTGTGGGTGATCATGTGCGCGACATCGACGCCGGCAAAGCGGCAGGCATGCGCACAGTTGCAGCCGCTTGGGGCTATATTGATACGATTGACGAAGCCTATGATTGGAATGCGGATGCCGTGTGCATGCAAAGCCAAGGTCTACACGGAACACTCACACCATGGTTATAAACTACGCCCAACTGACATCCGCAATAACCCCCGTTCGGCTTGATGGGCGGATCATTCTTATCACCGGTGCCGGCAGTGGGATTGGCGAGCAGGTTGCCCTGGGTGCGGCCCGACTTGGCGCCACACTGTTGCTGCTGGGTCGCAACGAGAGCAACTTGAACCGAGTCGCCGATCAGATTCGTGCAGATCAGGGTTCGGATCCGGTGATTGTACCGATGGATTTAGCGTCACTGGATGAACCGCAAGCAAACGAGTTGAGTCACTTGATTGGGCAGCAATTTGGTCGTCTCGATGGCCTGCTCCATAACGCGAGCCTGCTCGGAAAACTTGGCCCTATCGCCACCACGTCACTGGCTGACTGGGCGCGCATAATGACGGTTAATGCTTTTGCACCGGTGGTGTTAACCAAAGCATTACTGCCTTTACTCGAGGAATCTTCAAACGCGACGGTGCTATTCACCAGCAGCGGCGTGGGGCGCAAAGGCCGAGCATTTTGGGGAGCTTATGCGGCCTCGAAGTTTGCCACCGAGGGCATTGCGCAAACTCTGGCCGATGAAATGGAGCTCACATCGAACGTCACGGTCTGCTGCGTCAACCCTGGGGCAACTCGAACCACGATGCGGCAGGCGGCATTCCCCGGGAAAGCACCCTCGACAGTGACCCCACCTGAAAACCTGGTTCCTGCGTATTTGCACCTACTGAGCGGGCAATCCTCCGACAGTCACGGGCTCAGCATCAACCTTCAGGGCTAACGCTTTTTATCGGGCCGCGCTGCTTTAACCTTGCCCTTTTTCAATTGCCGCTCCATTTGCTTGCGTTCGTCAATGGACAGCTCTGTCACCCGCTTTGGCTCTATTTTTGCCATTGCATAGAGGACATCTACGTCATTCTGCTCGAGCTCTATCCACTTGCCTTGCTTCACTTTAGAGGGGATGAATACCTCTCCGTAACGCACGCGTTTAAGACGCGATACCGTTAAACCTTGCGACTCCCACAAACGCCGCACTTCGCGATTGCGCCCTTCCATCAGCACCACGTAAAACCAGTGATTGATACCATCCCCACCACCGTCTTGAATATCGGTAAATCGGGCGAATCCATCATCGAGCTCAACACCGGCGATGAGACGCTTGAGGGTTTCCGTATCCCACTCTCCCATCACTCGAACCAAATACTCGCGCTCTATGACCGCCGAGGGATGCATCAGGGCGTTCGCTAACTCGCCATCGGTAGTGAACAACAGGAGTCCCGAAGTGTTGTAGTCTAGACGTCCGATTGAAATCCAACGCCCTCCCTTCACTTTGGGTAAACGATCAAAGACCGTTCTGCGTCCTTCAGGATCTTTGCGGGTACACACTTCTGCGGTTGGTTTGTGATACAACAAGCAACGGACCGATTCGGCCGATGCGCGAGATAGGACTCGTCCATCGACCTCTATTTCTGATAGATCGGATACTCTGTCTCCGACAATCGCGGTGCGACCATCGAGCGTGACTCGACCCTCGTTGATCCACGCTTCCATCTCTCGGCGCGATCCAAGGCCTGCGCGAGCCAAAACTTTTTGTAGTTTCTCGTCTTTCGCCGGTGCATCCGGTGCACTGACATCGGTATCCGAGCGCTTCGGATTGCCAGACTTTTTCTTGGGCGGGGTTTTTTTAGTCATTCAACGTCTCGTCGATTGTATTTGCAGACAGCGACATATGGCGGGCTGCAGGGGGCGCCTATCCTACACGTCTTGTGTGCCTCGGTATAGCTCGCCGTCTTGCACCTCATTTTGTGCCTGATCGGCCACATCATGCCCGTCGGCGACCTCCGCATCAGAAGTGAGGTGATTGTCTTCGCTGATGTGCTCTTCCTCTGGCATGGCCTGACCGTTTGAGGCCTCATCACTCGAGAGTAACAAATCATCAAAACCAAGCTCTGAGGTCAAAGACTCAAAGTCCCTGACTTCAGCTAGGGGTGGCAACTGATCCAGGCTCTTTAAATTGAAATAGTCCAAAAATTGGCGAGTGGTAGCGTACATTGATGGCCGACCGGGAACATCGCGATGCCCAACAACTCGAATCCACTGTCTCTCGAGTAGCGTCTTTACGATATTACTACTCACAGCCACGCCCCGAATTTCCTCGATCTCGCCGCGAGTGATGGGCTGACGATAAGTAATCAAAGCTAAGGTCTCAAGCAGAGCCCGCGAGTAGCGTTGAGGGCGCTCTTCCGACAGACGAGCGATCCAGTCGCTCAACCGCTGTCTCACTTGAAAACGATACCCGCTCGCCACTTGCACCAATTCTAATCCAGTGTTCTCGTAACGCACTTTAAGCACTTGAATGGCATCGATAACTTGAGCTGCGTCAGGCCGCTCACTTTCTTCAAATACCTCTCTAAGCTGCGCCGCTGTCATTGGCTTACCCGCAACGAAAAGTGTCGCTTCAACGATATTCTCGAGGCTAATTTCGCTCATGATGTCCGTGCCTTTACATGAATAGGTCCAAAGGATTCCGTTTGCACAATCTCTATCAAAGACTCTTTAATGAGCTCCATAATTGCCAGAAAAGTCACCACCACGCCCATCCGCCCTTCCTGCACTGTAAACAGCGAAACGAAGGGCACGAATCGCTCACCCGACAGGCGCTCAAGCACCTGCGACATGCGCTCTCTGGTCGATAAGGCCTCGCGCTGGACATGATGACTCTCGAACATATTGGCACGCGATAAAACCGCCGCAAAGGCAATCAAGATCTCTTGCATCTCAACGTCCGGCTCAATTTTTTCGCGGGTAATAACTGGCGCGGCCGCCGAGACCAGAAAGATCTCTCGCTCTACTCTTGGGAGGTGATCGATCTGTTCGGCTGCCTGCTTAAAACGCTCATACTCCTGCAAGCGCCGAATCAGCTGCGCCCTTGGATCTTCCTCGTCGTCTTCATCGTGCACTTGGCGCGGCAATAACATTCTTGATTTGATCTCCGCCAGCATTGCTGCCATCAAGAGGTATTCCGCTGCGAGCTCGAACTGCATCGCGTCCATCAACTCAACATAGCGCATATATTGCTCGGTGAGATCCGAAACGTCGATGTCTAAAATATCAAGATTTTGGCGCCGAATGAGATAGAGCAGCAAATCGAGTGGGCCCTCGAACGCTTCAAGAATCACTTCTAAAGCCTGAGGTGGTATGTACAGATCTTTCGGCAGCTCAGTCAGCGCCTGCCCCATAACAATGGCAAACGGCATCTCGCCTTGCTGCGGGAGTTTACGGCTGAGCTTCGAGGTCGGTGTTGCCGGTATCATCGCATCAACGAGCGCTTTGGGATCACTCACAATTTATTTTTTCCCCTATCTGACGCCTGTGCAGTATAACCGACTAAAGACCAAACGGTGCAAGATCGCCTTTCCCCTGCCGCACCAAACTGGGTATTTCATCTGCTAAATCGATAACCGTTGTCATCTCGAGACCACAATATCCACCATCAATAATCAAGTCCACCTCATGTTCTAACAGCGCTCGAATCTCGTAGGGGTCGATGAGTGGATCGCTGTCGTTTGGCATGATCAAAGTAACACTCATCAAGGGCTCGTCAAGTTCATCGAGCAGGGCCCGAGCAATCGCATTTTCTGGCACTCGCAGACCGATGGTCTTACGTTTTTGCTGCAGTAATCGCCGCGGCACTTCAGCAGTTGCTCGCAAAATAAAGGTATACGGGCCGGGCGTTGTGGCCTTCAGCAGGCGGTAGTTGACGTTGTCGACTTTCGCAAAAGTGGCGATTTCTGAGAGATCGCGGCAGACCAAGGTGAAGTTATGCTTATCGTCGAGCTGGCGGATGCGGCGAATCTTATCGACAGCTCGCTTATCGCCAATATGACATCCGAGCGCATACGCAGAATCAGTCGGGTAAACTACGACACCCCCTGATCGAATAATATCGACCGCTTGTTTGACAAGCCGCGCCTGCGGATTATCGGGGTGGATCTGAAAAAACTGACTCATCTACAGACCTCGATCCTAGTTACTGCCATAGTTCCCAAACGCCTTTATTGTCGCCGACCAAAGCCGTTTCTACCCCGATTGCAGAACCCCAGGTCGAGTCGGCATGGTAATCGCTTCCCAGAGACAGATGGAGGTCGAGCTCATTCGCAAATCGACGCACCGTTAACCGTGAATCGGTATCTGCGGTGCCCAATGGCAGTTCGATACTCTGCCCACCAGCCTGCCTAAAAGCCAACACCAAACGCTTTAGTTTTGCTCGTGTCATGCCGTAATGATGAGGATGAGCTAACACGGCAACGCCGCCTGCCTTGGTAATCGCTTGCACAGCGAGCTCTAGATCGGGCCAAAACGATTTCACGTCGCCTATTCTACCGCGCCCGAGCCAGCGTTTGAACGCTTTATCCAGAGTTTCGCAGTGTCCCTCTTGTACCAGCCAACGAGCAAAATGTGGTCGACCGAGCACCGCCCCATCCGCTATTTGCACCGCGCCTTCTAAAGCACCATGAAAACCTTGCTTAACCAGTCGATTCGCAATCAGCTCAGCACGGTCAGATCGAGCCTGGTCGATCTGAGCCAAGTACGCCACTAAACTCGGGCTATTGGGATCAAAATTCAAGCCAACCACATGAATAGAAACGCCCTGCCAGCAGGTCGAC
>OBNU01000010.1_pt1 | contig 41403 bp, 38 predicted proteins | sample 1494211 | NCBI WGS metagenome assembly OBNU01 (sample SAMEA3275559, study PRJEB22092) | marine metagenome | biome: ENVO:01000252 "freshwater lake biome"; feature: ENVO:00002042 "surface water"; material: ENVO:00000021 "freshwater lake" | collected 2014-06-21T10:00:00+00 | depth 2 m | reverse complement strand
TTGCCGGTAATGCCGCCTTATTTGGAGCCGGTGATATCCGGATAGCCACCCGCGCATCTTGGATTGGCATGGCAGGCCCCGCCATGATTGAGGGCGGTGGTATCGGAAAATTCAAGGCGACCGATATTGGTCCAGCAGAGAGCCAGTACCGCAATGGTGTGATCGATGTGTTGGTCGAGAACGAGGAAGAAGCGACCCGAACGGCTCGAAAGGTGCTGAGTTACTTTCAAGGCGCTATACCGAATCGACCACCGGAGAGCGCGCTATCCCTCCGCGATGTGATCCCTGCAGATCGGCGGTGGGCGTATCCTATTCGTCCTATTATTGAAGCGATTGTTGATCAAGACTCGTTTACTGAAATGAGTCGTGTTTATGGTCGAAGTGTCATTACGGGTCTCGCTCGACTGGGCGGCGTTGCGGTGGGTGTGATTGCAAATGACTGTCAGCAGTTGGGTGGGGCAGTGGATGCCGAGGCCGCAGATAAAGCGGCACGATGGTACCGGTTATGCCAGCGATTTAATCTGCCGTTGGTCTCCTTAACCGATACGCCCGGTTTTATGGTGGGTCCTGACAGTGAGGCACAAGCTGCGGTCACCAGAATGGCGGCACTGTTTGAGGCGGGCGCTTCGTTCTCTGGGCCCTTGGTCGCGGTATTTTTGCGCAAAGGCTATGGTTTGGGGGCGATGGCGATGACCGGCGGTAGTTTTGCTGCACCGTGTTATGCCGCGTCCTGGCCCACTGGGGAATTCGGGGGTATGGGTCTTGAGGGCGCAGTGCGTTTGGGATACCGCAAAGAGCTGGAATCGATTGCTGATCCCGCGCAGCGACAGGCTTTGTTTGAGCAGCTGGTAGGCCAGCTTTACGATATTGGTAAAGCCACCGAGGCCGCTTCACATTTAGAGATCGATGCAGTCATAGATCCGAATGACACGCGAAAACTCATTATGCTCGCCTTGGGTGCAGCTGGTGTTAGGATAGACCTCAGCGACTAGCAAGCGCGCGGGGATGAAGACAACAATAAGGAGAATACCATGAGCAAGTTATGGGCACCGCTGTTCTGCGGCATATGCTTAACCAGTGTGAGTGCAATGGCACAAGAGAAACAGCTGTTGTGGGGAGATACCCATTTACACACCAGCTATTCCTTCGATGCTTACACCAATGGTAATCGCTCGGCAGATCCAGCGACAGCGTACCGTTATGCCTCGGGTGAGCCAGTGATTCATCCTTTTCATAGGGCGCGTGTGCAGATTCAGACACCACTCGACTTTTTGGTGGTGAGTGACCATGCCGAGTTTATGGGGGTTATCAAGCATATTTATGAGAACGGTGGCAGTAATGCTGACTTGGGGTGGCGTGACTGGATCGGTGCTGAGATTACCGCTTGGATGTTGCGTAGATCGGTAAAGAACGATACCACTCTGAAGTTTTTTGGTGCGCTGTTACCAGAGCATTCGGATCCCGGTGAAACGGCTGCAGCAATGGCAGGCACAGGCTTCGAAGCGAGTACACTGATGCCCGACATCACGAGTGTAAAGGTCAATGCTTGGGAAGATATCAGTGCCATTGCAGATCGCTACAACTCGCCTGGCGAGTTTACAGCCTTGATTGGATGGGAGTGGACTGGCACGCCCGGTGGCGCCAACCTTCATCGGGTGGTGGTAACCGATGCCAATGCCGAACAAGCGACGCGAATTTTCCCTTTTTCATTCAACGATTCGCCATTTCCAGAGGATCTCTGGTCTTTTCTTGAGCAAGCTGAAAATTCAACAGGCGCGAGATTTATCTCGATTCCTCATAACTCGAATTTGTCAAAAGGCTGGATGTTTGATACCAAGTCCCTGCGCGGAGCACCAATCGATGAGGCGTATGCGCGCAATCGTGCAAAGTGGGAACCAATCGCCGAGATTACTCAGATTAAGGGTGATTCAGAAGCGCATCCAGAGTTGAGCCCCAATGATCCTTTTGCAGGCTATGAACTGTATCCGCATTACCTCGCACGGGGGCGCGATATGCCCTATCAGGCGCACCCCGGCGATTACTTGCGCAGCGCCTTAAAACGAGGATTAACCCTTGAACAACAAACAGGTGTTAACCCTTACGCGCTGGGTTTTATCGGCTCGACTGATTCACACACCGGCTTAGCGTCCGCCGAGGAAGATAACTTCCATGGCAAAATGGCCCTCGATTCAACACCAGAGCGAAAACAGGCCCAATGGGGCGACGATGCGGGCCCGAGTGGCTGGTCAATGTCAGCTGCCGGTCTTGCGGCCGTGTGGGCTGAGTCGAACACACGGGAAGCGATTATCGATGCCATGCGCCGCAAGGAAGTCTACGCGACTACGGGACCGAGAATTGCCTTGCAGATGTATGCTTTGGCCAGTGATCAGCAGGTGAATCTCGACAGCAGCACAGCGGTGGCAGAGTTGCGTGCGCTCGCTGCGCCGATGGGCAGTACCCTAAGTGCTGACGGTAGAGCTGAGTTCCGGTTAGCCATTATGGCGACCCAAGATCCGGTGGGCGAACCCCTAGAGCGTGTGCAAGTGGTCAAAGGTTGGATTGATGCCGATGGCAATACGCATGAGCAGGTGATCGATGTTGAGGTCGCTAGCGCCGTTGGGACCCCCGCATTTAGCGTGATTTGGTCAGATCCAAGTTTCGATCCGGAGGTCTCCGCGTTTTACTATGCTAGGGTGCTACAGGTACCCTCGGAGCGCCACTCGAGCTTGGATGCTCGTGCACTTGAACTCGCCGATTCAGGGTTTCCTGAAATGATTCAAGAACGCGCCTACTCGTCACCCATCTGGTATCGCTAATGATGGGTTGCGATTAAGCGAAGAGCGCAAACTACGTTAGTCGCTGTCGATAGTGCCTTCAGGCCAAGCTCGAGATCGCTCTTAAGGCGTTCTTTGTCTTGGTCGAAGGTGATGTCGCCCGTCTGAGTCAAGCGCTCTAAACGCGTGAGCTCAGCTTGAACGAAAGCCGAATACTCAGTGCGTGCTTGTGCGATCTGTTGTTCCGCAGCGCTTTTTGCCAAAGTTTCTGACGCGGCAATGAGTTCTGTTAACTCAGGGCGAATTTGGCGAATAATTGTGGCGGCAGCTTTGTTGGCGAGCGGCTCTAACCGCGTATCGAGCACAGCGGCTGTCAGTGCTTGAGCAAGATCTCGACCCTTGATATCGACCACGAAACGAGTCGGAGACCGCGGTAAAAACCGCTGTAGATCCAAATAAGCAGGTGCACTCACGCGCGTCACCGCGACGGCTTCGAGAAGCAATGTGCCCTCGGGCACGGCTGTCAGCGCGAGTCGCGCAAAACTGGCACTCCCCACAGTATCGGTCGTGAATATCTCAAGGATATCGCGCACAAAGGGATGTTCCCAGGTGAGAAATGCCCAGTCCTCGCGACTTGCTGCGGTCGTACGCGAGATTGTCGCTGTGAAACTTTCATCGTCAAAATAAACTAGCAAGGCTTCATGAGTTTGCTCAGAGGCCTTCAGTATCCAAGTCTCCTCTGAGTGAGCTTCGAGTTCAAACTGTAACACGTCGCCTGCAAGCTCGAGGAATTCAAGTAGCTCGGGATCACTGTCTTTAGACTGTATGGCGGCAATTGTCTTATCAGCTCGGTCTGGATCGAATGAGTGTCGCTCAAGCAGCCGGTTGCGACCATCGGCGAGCGTCTGTTTCACCTGTTCGGTCGCTTGCGCGACGTCCTGCAGAAACGCGAGATCTGCTGCTGGGGCGATAAGATATTGGCGCAGCCTTTCCGCAAACTGCTGGTGAATAGATTCGGCGCCGGCGCAGTGTTCGGTAAACACTTCAAGACCTTGTGCGTACCACCGGAACAGGGACTCCTGCGGTGATTCCTGACAATACGGTACGTGAATGTGAATGGTGCCTTGCTGACCGATACGATCCAGTCGACCGATACGTTGCTCGAGTAAATCAGGCGACAAGGGCAGATCAAACAACACCAAGTGGCGAGCGAACTGAAAATTTCTGCCTTCACTGCCAATTTCAGAGCAGACCAACACTTGAGCACCTTGATCTGGCTGCTGGAAATAGGCTGCCGCTCGGTCGCGCTCAACGAGATCGAGGTGCTCGTGAAAGGCCGACGATCGAATACCTTGACGGAACTGCAGGAAATCCTCAAGCGCCAAAGCGACCGACGCGTCGCCACAGATAACGAGCACTTTCTCGCGTTTATTCGCTCGCAGAAACTGAGTGAGCCAAGCCACTTTAGGGTGAGTCGAAGGCCAGTCATGATCGTTTGCGTATCGCTCTGGATACAGTGCCTGCTCGAGCTCCGTAGCGGAGTCTTGAGCCATTAAAGGATGGGGATGTAAAGATCTCCTTGGGAGCCCGGATACAGAAGAGCGCGTGTTGCGATAAAGACTTCGGCTGGTGCCATAAAAATCCAATAGGCTTGCGATATGAGTTTTCAAGTCTGTTGGATCGGAGGGCCCGAGCGCGTAACGAGCGGGAGGCGTTTTGCCTTCTTCAAGCGCGACAATCGCGTTTTCCAGCTCCGTAAAACTCGACTGCTCTTGCTGGTATTGCGCGTAAGAGGTGAATCGCACCGGATCGAGGAGTTGTAAACGCTTGAAATGGGCTTCCTCACCCAGTTGTTCAGGCGTCGCCGTTAGCAGCAGCAGTCCTGCGCTGCGGAGCGCGAGACGCGTCATAAAGTGCTGTTGGTCCGACGGGCTCAAGTCTAAATGATGTGCCTCATCGACCACGACGATATCCCATGTGGCTTCCAGCGCAGCGTTCATGCTGTGGGGTTGATCCATGATGATGGCGAGGGACGAAATGATGAGCTGAGCTTCTTCAAACGGGTTGTCTAACGTGTTTATCCGCTCTTGGTTGAGGAAATCGAAGCGCAGATTAAACTTTCTTCTCATTTCCACCAGCCACTGCGCCATCAATGGCTCGGGCGTTAGGATCAAGACTCGCTTGGCCCGGTGAGTGAAGATTTGGTGGTGGATGATGAGGCCTGCCTCAATGGTTTTACCGAGGCCGACCTCGTCTGCCAGCATGACCCTGGGAGCGCGCTGTTTACCGACCTGCTGAGCGATATCTATCTGATGGGGCAGCAGTAAAGTGCGGGGCGCCAATAGCCCGCGAGCCTTATGTTGGTCCAGAGAGCCGATATGATATAGAGCTTTTACTTTGGTTGAAAACGCGAGATTCTGGCTCAATTGGGCTGTTAATAATCGCTGTTGTGGTTGATGCAGCTCAATATCAGCTGCAAGCATCACTTCGCTGATTTGGTGTGGTAAGTGTTCTCTACAAAGCCCCTCATAAACCATCAGGCCATCCATCTCATTGACCGCACTCACCGTAAGTTGCTGGCCCGAAGCGTGTCGGATAGTGTCGCCAACGCGATAGATCAGTCGGGTCAGTGGTGCGGTCTCGATGGAATACGTGCGATCCTCTTCCACCGCAGGGAAAGCGATGGTGACTCTACGTGGCTCGATATCAACGACTAGGCCGAGGCCAAGTTGCGGGTCGAGTTGGCTGATATAACGTTGTCCGATGGCGAATTGGCTCATGAATGACGTGGCCAGAATAGCGCCTGACTATTGTTGTTAATGATCTGTAGCAACTCCTCTTCTCCGATTTCTTTAATCGCAGCCATCGTCTGAGCAACTAGGCCAAGTAGGTGCGGTGCATTGGGTTTGCCTCGGAATGGGACTGGGGTGAGGTAGGGTGAGTCAGTTTCAAGCAGTAATCGCTGAGTGGGAGTAAGAGCGAGGATGTCGCGCACATTGGCAGCATTCTTAAAGGTGATGATGCCGTTAAAGCCCAAATAAAAGCCTAACTCAAGGGCTGTTTCAGCAAGCGCTTGGCCTGATGTGAAGCTGTGAATGACGCCTTTTCGAGGCATACCAGGTGCCATCTCTTTTAGAATGTCAGCCATGTCTTGATCGGCATCTCGCGAGTGGATGACCACCGGAAGATCACTCGCTATGGCGATTTCTAACTGCGCGGTAAATGCTGCGATTTGGGCATTACGATCGCTATCTTCATAGTGGTAGTCCAGACCAATCTCACCGATGGCGACCACCTTCGGATGGGCTGCGCTGTCTCTGATCTGGCTGTCGACGTCGACGTTGTAAAGCTTGGCGTCGTGCGGATGGACACCTTGGGTTGCCCATACCGACTCGAATTGTTCCGCAATCGCAACCACAGTTGTCAGGTTGTCGGGTGTTACCGCGATGGTTATCAGCCGTTCAATCCCAACTTGTGCCGCTAGCGCTACAGCGCGCTCTAGATCCTCGTTCGCGAGGTAGTCAAGGTGGCAATGGGTTTCGATGAGAGGTGTCGTGTAGCGGGGTAGGGCGTCTACTATGGCGCTGTCAAAAATTCTCACTTAATCCTCTCTGTCGCTCACGTGCGCGCATTGTCGCCGTTTGATCGAAGAATGCCAATAGTGAATATTAATCTTTGACTAATTCAACGTCGCTCGCTTGTGGTCCACGATCTCCAGAGGTTGTCGCGAAGCTTACGGCGAGCCCGTCGCGTAGGGTTCGTCGTCCACCATCGCGAAGCGCACGGAAGTGCACGAATACCTCGTCGCCATCCTCGCACACGATGAATCCAAAGCCTTTGGTCGCATTAAACCACTTTACGGTCCCAGTGCGCCGACTCGCGTCACTATGAGTTGGGCTAGAGCCTCTTCGTCGACTCAAATGCTGTAGCAGAGCCAAGCAGGTGAGTGTCAAAACGCCAGAAAGACAGGGGATAAGCCAATGGCTGAGGGGTAGGGTACTCAGTGCGGGGCCTGCGAGCCCCATTGCCACTGTGGCGAACAATAGCGATACGAACAAGCGAGCTGGTGTCATGACTATCCTTGTTAACTGCCGTACTGTGAGTGACGACAATTCGATGATTGAATTATTGCGGCGAAACGTCTTCTGCTTGGAGGCCCTTGGGACCCGTAGACAGGGTAAACTCTACCGCTTGGCCTTCACTGAGAGTTCTGAAGCCCTCTCCCAGAATGGATCTGAAGTGCACAAACACATCGTCGGGCTCGTTGTCCCGTTCGATGAAGCCATACCCTTTTGCGTTATTGAACCACTTGACTTTACCTGTGACTCGCTCAGACATAATACCCCTTAGTGTTACGTTGTTATTGTTATTTAAGCGGAACGATATCGTTTTATTATGAGTTCTTCAAGTCCTCGATGGATTGCTTTTGCACCAGCGCTTGATTCAGCTGCTCTTGATACTGGGTCAGTTTGGCTCGCTCCAGCTCAACAATCTCGGTCGGAGCTCGATCAGCAAAATTCGGGTTCGCCAGCTTAGTGCTCACTCGCTCTATCTCGGCCGTGAGCTGGTCACAGTGTTTGCTGATTCTGGTGAGCTCTGCCTCGATATCGATCACTCCTGCGAGCGGGATACAGAGGGTCACGCCATTGACGAGTAATTGGGTAGAGGTCGGCAGCGGATAATCACTGGTAGCCCATTCAATGTGAGACAGTTTCGCGATTTTGGCCAGTAAACCCTCGTTCGCCTTGATCGAACGTAAAGCCGATTCCTGATCGCTGAGAAGGATTGCCGGCAGGGCCTTGCCAGGACTGATGTTCATATCACTGCGGAAGGTTCTTGCGGCCGTGATCAGTCCCATTAGTGTGTCAATGCCCCCGATAACGTCTGTATCTGCAGTTGGGAAATCTTCCGCTCGCGGATAAGGGGCCAGCATAATAGTTGCGCTCGTGCTGTTCACGAAAGGTTTGACTCGCTGCCAGATTTCTTCAGTAATGAAGGGCATGAATGGGTGCAACAGTCGAAGCGAGGCTTCTAAAACGCAGATCAGTGTGTTGAGTGTTCCACGTCGTCGCTCTTCTGGCAGCGTGTCATCCCAAAGAATCGGTTTTGAAAACTCGACATACCAGTCACAGTAGTCACTCCAGAAAAACTCGTACATAGCCTGCGAGGCGTGATCAAAACGATAGGCTGCCAGCGCGGTGTCAACTTGGGTGATAGTTTTTCCTAGGCGATCGAGAATCCAGTGGTCAGCATCTCCAAGTTGTTGGGTGCCGGCAAGATCTTCGGGCTGACACTGAGTCAAGACGTATCGTGAAGCGTTCCATATTTTATTACAGAAATTCCGGTAGCCCTCGATACGCCCCAAATCGAACTTAATATCTCGACCGGTTGAGGCGAGCGAGTAGAAGGTGTAGCGCAGGGCGTCCGTACCGAAGGCGGGGATGCCATCGGGGTAGTGCTTGCGAGTTGCAGTCGCAATTTTCTGAGCCATTTTTGGCTGCATCATACCTTGAGTGCGCTTGGCGACTAGGTCATCGAGCGCTATTCCGTCAATCAAGTCAATGGGGTCGAGCACATTGCCCTTCGACTTCGACATTTTTTGACCTTCAGCATCGCGCACTAGGCCGTGAACATAGACTGTCTTAAAGGGGACTTCTTGTTTGAAGTGGAGGGTCATCATGATCATTCGTGCGACCCAGAAGAAGATGATATCGAACCCAGTAACCAGCACGGAACTCGGGTGATAACGTGCAAGTTCAGGTGTTTTTTCTGGCCAGCCAAGGGTCGAGAACGTCCATAGAGCGCTGCTGAACCAGGTGTCGAGCACGTCCTCGTCTTGTCTGAGCGAAGTTTCGGGCGGCAGTGAATGATCTTTGCGGACTGTGGCCTCGTCTGATCCGACATAGACATTGCCTAGATCGTCATACCATGCGGGTATTCGATGTCCCCACCACAGCTGTCGGCTGATACACCAATCCTGAATGTCACGCATCCAAGCAAAGTAGGTATTTTCCCATTGCTTCGGTACAAACTCGATGTCACCGTTTTCGACCGCTTTGATGGCAGGACCCGCCAATTTTTTTGCGTCTACGTACCACTGGTCGGTTAAGTAAGGCTCGATGACAACACCGGATCGGTCGCCTCGAGGTACTTTGAGCACATGAGGCTCGATTTCGGCGAGCAAGCCTAAGGCGTCCATGTCTTTAACGATAAGTTCTCTCGCCTCGAACCGATCGAGACCTTGGTATGCTTCTGGTGCTTCGTGATTGATCTTAGCGCTGTCAGTCAGAATATTAATCATCTGCAGCCCATGGCGCTGCCCCATTTCATAATCGTTGAAATCATGAGCTGGGGTAATTTTGACGCAGCCGGTACCAAATTCTGGGTCGACGTAGTCGTCGGCAATAATGGGTATCGTTCGATTTGTCAGCGGAAGACGCACCGATTGGCCGATGAGGTGCTGGTATCGGCTATCATCCGGATGCACTGCGACTGCAGTATCACCGAGCATGGTCTCGGGACGAGTGGTCGCGACCACTAGATAGCCCGACTGGTCTGCGATAGGGTATCTGAAGTGCCAGAGTGAACCTTGTTCTTCCTCGCTGATCACTTCGAGATCCGAGACGGCGGTGTGCAATTTTGGGTCCCAGTTGACCAGTCTTTTGCCGCGATAGATCAGCTGTTCTCGGTAGAGATCAATAAAGACCTTCTGCACTGCTGCAGAGAGGCCCTCGTCCATGGTGAATCGCTCGCGAGACCAATCTAGCGAGGCCCCCAGTCGGCGCAATTGTGAGGTAATTGTACCTCCTGAACGCTCTTTCCACTCCCAGACTTTATCGATGAAGACCGCTCTTCCGAGGTCGTGTCGGCTGACACCCTCCGCCTCAAGCTGGCGCTCGACCAGCATCTGAGTGGCGATACCCGCATGATCTGTTCCAACTTGCCAGAGCGTGTCCATGCCTCGCATGCGATGATACCGAACGAGTGCATCCATTATGGTGTCTTGGAAGCCGTGCCCCATATGCAAGCTGCCGGTCACATTGGGTGGGGGGATCATAATGCTGTAAGGCTCACCCTCTCCAGAAGGCGCGAAGTAACCCTCGGCCTCCCAGTGTCGATACCACTTGGTTTCTATGGCTTGAGGTTCAAATGTCTTGTCCATGCTCGAGCGCCTTGCTAAAAAAGCCGATGATTATACGCGATTGGGCAGACTGACGTCGTGTTTTTCTAGCGCGAATCCGCGGTGTTTATACCAGCGCCACGCCTCGCGCATGGCCTCGAGGTGCTGGTCTTGCTGTGTCACAATTTCGCAGACTCGCTGGAAGCGAGAAGCAAAGTTCGCGGTGGCTAACGATAGATTAATTAAACAGTCGTTAAAATGCGACGCGGGGACATCGCATCCGATACAAATCTGTGTCGCACCTTCATCTGCTTCGAGGCTTACAGGTAGGAAACAGTCCGCTCGAAATGACCACAACTCGTTGTAAAGCGCTTCTGCATGCGCTTGATTTTGTGCGAGCACGAACACCCGGTGGCCTTGCTTGAACGCTTTCTCGGCAAGAATTGCGGCCAACAGGTTACTGGCATTCTGGTCGGTGCTCTGCACGACATAGAAGCCGACGCGGGTCATCGTTTAGGCTGATAGAGACGCGTTGACGAGATACTCGGTGAGCAGTTCTACGGGGCGTCCCGTGGCACCCTTAGGTGCTGAGTTCCAGGCACTGCCCGCGATATCTAGGTGAGCCCACGCATATTTTTTAGTGAACCGCGATAAGAAGCAAGCAGCAGTCACACTGCCCGCAGCAGGGCCGCCAATGTTTCCGATATCGGCATAAGGAGAATCGAGCTGCGACTGGTACTCATCCCATAACGGCATTCGCCACGCTCGATCCCCCGTCTTTTCACCCGCGGCAAGAAGTGCATTAGCGAGTGCATCATTATTGGCATATAAACCTGTCGCATGGTGCCCAAGCGCTACCACGCATGCGCCCGTGAGAGTTGCAATATCAACCACCGTAAGCGGCGAGAATCGCTCCGCATAAGTGAGCGCATCACAGAGTACGAGCCGACCTTCGGCATCGGTGTTCAAAATTTCTATGGTTTGTCCAGACATGCTGGTGACCACATCACCCGGCTTTGTGGCAGTGCCACTGGGCATGTTTTCAGCAGCTGCCACAATTGCGACTACGTTGATCTCAAGTCCGAGCTCGGCGATCGCTTTTACCGTACCCAGAACACTCGCAGCGCCGCCCATATCAAATTTCATCTCATCCATTTTTGCGCCCGGCTTCAGTGATATGCCACCCGTATCGAAGGTGATACCTTTACCCACAAGGCAGTATGGTTGTGCGGCGCTGGAGGTGCCCCGATAGTGAATGACAATTAGCTTTGCTTCCTCAGCCGAGCCTGCTGACACCGACAACAGGGAGTGCATACCGAGCTTATACATCTGCTTCTCGGTGAGTACCTCTGTGGTCAAATTAGGGTATTCCTGCGCGAGCTGAAGCGCTTGCTCGGCAAGGTAAGAAGGGGTGCAAATGTTACCCGGCAAATTGGCGAGTTCGCGAGCCATATTAACCCCTTGGGCGGTGGCTAGCGCACGACGACTTGCCGCTTTTGCCGCTTTTTGGGCGCTGTTACTCGGCACCAGTAAGGTGATTTTCTTGAGGCTTGCGACAGGCTTTGGTTTGCTGAGCGTTGTTCGGTAAACATAGCGTGCTTTGGTCAATTCGGTTGTCACCATGCTGGCGATATCGCCGAAGTCAGAATTTTCGAACCCAGCGAGATCGATCGTTGCTTGAGAGCAGCTGAGTTTCGCCAGCGCGCCCCAGAGCGTGCTTAAACATTGGCGAAGATCGCGCGGGCTGCGCTCGGTATCACCTAGGCCTAATAAAATGATGCGGGGGAATCTCTCGTTTCCAGATAGGACCATGACTTCTTTGTTATTGCCGGAGAAATCTTTCTGCTTAAGGATTCTGGTTAAGGTCTGTGACAGGGCTTCGTCTAACTCAGTAAGTCTGGCCGGCAACTTCTTGGTGCGCCCTATTGGCACGATGAGACAGGGCGTCTTTTGGTCAGCTATCGATCCGGATTTAGTGGTAAAGACGAGCTCAGCCATGAAAATTTCCTCTTAAGTCGTTTCGTCGTAGTGTAAGATGACGGTGTATTGAATCCGCCATCAGTATAGGGGCCATTGTAAGATCGTGCTAATACTTCGGTACCTTACCCGCGATATTCTGCAACACACAGCCGCTGTGTCAGTGGTCATTTTACTCATAGTCGTGAGCGGGCAGTTTGTGCGTTTACTCGGCGATGTTGCCCAGGGTGATCTTGCGGTCGGGTTCCTGTTGTCTATTCTGACATTGTCGATACCCAATTATCTAGAGCTGATATTACCGATGGCGTTTCTCATAGGTGCGATGCTTGCCCTAGGCAGACTCTACATGGATAGCGAGATGGTGATTCTGAGTGGCAGTGGACTCGGGCCACTCGAACTTGCCAGGGCAGTTTCCGTGAGCGGCCTTGTCATTGCGGCGTGTAGTGCTGTACTGGCCTTCGGAATTACCCCGTGGTCGCGTGATCAGGCTTTGCAACTGATGGCGGATGCGACCGACGAACAGGGGTTGGCAGCATTCGTCGCAGGCCGCTTTCAGCGCCGCGCCGGTGGTTTTGATACGGTGTACGCGAATAGCATCGATAACGATCAGGGCACCTTGCTGGGTCTGTTTTTGGCCCAAAGATCGTCTGATTTTGAAAACGAAGGTATTACTATCACCTATGCCGAGAGCGGTCAGATTGTTCGAGATGCAAGTACAGGGGCTCGCTATCTAGAGCTCACTATGGGCCGCCGTTATCACGGTGTGCCAGGCGACCTCGATTATCGGGTCACTGAGTTTGACGTTCTCGGCGAGCGTCTTCCCGACGCTGAACTCTCAGAACAGCAGTTTGGAGACAAGCTGCTGGATGCAATGCCATCATCAGAGCTATTCCAAGCGCATACCCCAGCGACCAGAGCCACTCTGCATTGGCGTTTTTCCCTGGTCTGGATGCCCATCAGTTTAGCCTTACTCGCACTCGGTCTGGCCCGCACAGACAAACGCCGTGGTCGCTACATCATGATGCTGCCGGCAGTCATCTTTTATTTGGTTTATTTGGTGGGTGTCTCGAGTTTGCGCACGCAAGTCGCAGCGGGAGACTTGTCTGCATTAGCCCTGTGGTCATTACATCTCGGCGTTCTGCTGGTCAGTGTCGGCTTGATTTATTGGCCGCTTTGGTCGATCCAACGAATAAGACCAGCGCAGCAATGAGGCTATTAAATCGTTACGTAGCGATGCAAGTGGCAGGTTCCACCTTAGTGGTCTTGTCGATACTCGTTGGTCTCGATGCGTTATCTGCAGTGATCGACGAATTTCAGAGTCTTAAGGCCAATTACACAGCAAGCAAAGCACTCTTGTATGTCGCCGCATCGCTGCCAGGCAGAGTGGTCGAACTCTCTCCAGTAGCTGTTCTAATTGGGGTTCTGGTGGCGCTTGGGCAACTGGCGTCTAGCAGTGAATTAATCGTGATCAGAGGCGCAGGATTATCTCAGCGACATATTTTTGTGTGCGTCATCAAACCGGTTTTAGTCTTCGCTGGCGTGATGTTGATTGTCGGCGAACTGGTGGTCCCGAAAACTGAGCTTTTCGCAGAGACGGAACGCGCACTTGCCTCGAGCGAGAATGGTGCATCGATTGGGCGTTCCGGCGTTTGGAATCGAGAGGGACAGCATTTTATTCACTTTAATGCGGTGCAAGCCGGTGGTGTGATTTATGGTGTGACCTTATTCACCTTCGACGCCACTTGGCGACTGCAAGAATCAATGGTTGCTCGTCGAGCATCGTATACGGGTAGCGGTTGGCTCTTAGAGCAGGTGAAGCGCACGCAAGTCAATTCCTGGGGCACAGCTGCTAGTGAGCATACGACCCTGCTGTGGGAAACTGATCTGACGCCCGACCTTCTGGCAATGGAAGCGATTCCCCCTGACCGCTTGAGCATTAACAGCCTGTTGACCTATAGCCAGCACCTGCGTCAGCAGGGTCTCGAGTATGCTGACTTCGAGGTGGCCGCTTGGCGGAAGCTGACCCAGCCTGTGGCTATGATTGTGCTGGTACTACTAGCGATGGGTTTTATCTTTGGCCCGCTTCGCGATGGCACTCTGGGGCTTAGGGTGTTTATTGGGACACTGGTGGGTTTGGTCTTTAAAATCAGCCAAGATATGGTGGCTTCGATTACACTGGTCTATGGCTTTGAACCGTGGGCGGCAGTCGCGATGCCACTACTAGTCGGCCTGCTTGCGGGGCTGGTACTACTGGGGCGGTCTCGCTAACTTACGCTTTCGCAGGTAGCAGTATCAGATGAGTTTTAGACAAGCGATCATGCCAATAGTAGCCATCGCGATCTAGATACTTCCAAAGAATTCCCAAGATTAAGCCAGACAGTAAAGCCCCCACCAGTCGCAGTGCGATCTGCGGCGTCGTAAGTTGACCTCCCTCATTGTTGACGAGTTTGATTCGCCATGCCTGCATTCCCAGCGTTTGTCCACCACGTCTCCAGAAAATCCAGTAAAACAGCGCGATACATAGGATGACCACAACCTGAACGGCGCCTGCGGGCAGAAGGATCTCGTGGGTAGTGTCAAAATTCATAAACAGATTAACGTAGATTGCCATCAATAGGGCGTTGGCGGCCATGATCAGCGGAATGATTAAAAAAGTATCGTAAAGCAGGGCCAGCATATGACGCCATACGGGCGGTGAATTTTGAGCAGACATGAATATAAGTTTCCTTGTATGCTAGAGCGGGTTAGCGCAGCGCAGCCGTATTATAACAGTTAGGAGTCGTCGACTAGTGAAAGTTTTGTTGATTGAAGACGATGTAGCGGTAGCTCAGTTCGTTGCCGAAGAGCTCATCCGAGCAGGGCACGAGTGTGATATTTCAAGCGACGGTTCAGAGGGGTTAGTAGCAGCCGCAACTCAGTGCTGGGATGTTCTAATTGTCGATCGAATGTTACCCAAGATTGATGGACTCAGCGTCATCGAGGCACTCAGAGCGCGTGGCGACTCTACGCCAGTGCTGATACTAAGCGCGCTTAGTGAGGTCGATGACCGAGTGAAGGGACTTCAGATTGGCGCTGATGATTACCTGGTAAAACCCTTCGCCTCTGATGAGCTTACTGCGCGACTTGAGGCAATTTTCCGACGGGCAGGCGTGAATCGGTCGGAGTATAAAACGACACTCGAATTTGCAGATGTTGTGATTGATCTGATGTCTCACAAAGTGACTCGCGGGAATCGTGACGTATCGCTTCAGCCAAGGGAGTATCGCCTACTCGAATACTTGATGTCGAATTCAGAGCAGATAGTGACTCGGTCTATGCTCTTGGAATCCGTCTGGGGCTATCATTTTGATCCCCAAACGAATGTCATCGATGTGCATATTTCTCGCCTGCGGCAGAAAATAGATAAAGATTTTGATATACCCTTAGTTCATACCGTGCGAGGGGTTGGGTATCGATTTGGTTTCTAAACTCAGTTCTGTGCAACCACTGATCCGCAGTATCGGATTTCATGTGATGTCTCGATTCAACCTGTGGCTCATGCTGCTGGCCTTGGCGCTGTTGATAATTTTCACGCTACATACGAGTTTTAAGCTGTTTGATCAGCTCAATCGCGATGTCTCGGGGCGACTCGATTTCCTGACAACACTCTGCCAATCTGAGGGGATTGACGCCCTGACTGAGGTGATCCGACATCAAAGTTACAATAACCACTCGGCGAGCCATTTATATTATCTAGAATCGCAAGTTTCTAGCCCCATCTTTAGAGGTAAATACTACGCAAGTGAAGATTCGATGGGTGGATTTCTGAACTTTCTGGGGGCACTATTTGATCACCCCACCGATCTTCAACAGACACGTCTATTCCTAAGCGCTCGCGAGATTTCTCCCTCACTGTCGCTCACCATAGGCCGACCCTACACGACCGAGTTTCAGCAATTGGTTCGTTTGGTAGTCAATGTTGCTTTGATGATTCTCTGTTTCTGGATCGGTGCACTTATCACGACCGCGATCGCGACTCATCGCGCTTTAGCAGGGATGTACGCTCTCAGTGTAGACCTTGAGCGAATAATGAAGACTGACACGTCTGAAATGCTGTCAACTCGTTCGACCATGCCTTTTCTGACAGAGGTTGCCACGATTGGGAACGCACTGCTGCGCAATGTGTCGACTCGGCGGGTCGCCATGCGACGAGTCGCAGACAATATCGCCCATGATCTCCGGACGCCTCTGACCCGCATGCGCAGCAGAATCAGCCGATTGCGATTAAAGGTGCCGCGCGAGTTAGCAGGAGAAGCTGACCAGTTACTGGGTGACTGCGATCACTTGTTAGGCTCGTTCAATGCCTTACTCAGAATCTCTGTCCTTGAAGCTGGCACCCCGATCAGACTGCATGGTGCTTCCGTGTCACTCACCACTGTTTTGCAAGATGTTATCGAGCTTTACGAGCCGGTAGCGCAGACCAAGCAAATTACCTGTGTTTGCAGACTAGCAAGAGTCCCACCATTGACAGGCGAGGCACAGTTGTTGGCGCAGTTGTTTGCTAATTTATTAGACAATGCCATCAAGTATACGCCTGCACAGGGTTGTGTGACGGTTGCGTCATACCTCGTCGATCCAAGGCATGTGTGCGTATCAATCAGTGATACCGGTAGAGGTATCCCCGACGACGAGAAAAGGGCAGTTTTTGAACCCTTTTACCGCTGCCAGGCACCCGATGATCGCGCGGTTGGACATGGATTGGGATTGTCTTTAGTCAGAGCCATCGTTCATTATCACCGCGGTGTTGTTACGCTGCATGATAATCACCCGGGGCTTCGAGTAGAAATTAAGCTCCCCTTACAAACTTCGGCTTAACCGATCTATCGCTCGGTGCTATTTATCAAACCATAGACTGTTCACTCTGCGGCACGGGTCGGGTGACTCAACTCGGCCTTGCCTCACGGCAGCGAGAAACTCTGAAATAGATGCGGTATACTGCGTTTTTTTGGTGCGAAGTATGCCTGTAACCCACGAATTGCATGACAGAATTGCGGCGCGCTATCCCGGCGATTGGCTCGTTATCGAGAACGAGAGCCATCGTCACAATGTGCCGATCGATTCGCAAACCCATTTTAAGGTGACGCTTGTGAGCGCGCAGTTTGAAGGCGTATCCAGAGTCAAACGACATCAGGCCTTGTATCAATTGTTAGACGATCTAGTGGCAGGTCCGATACATGCTCTCGCACTCCATCTGCATACACCTGATGAATGGCAGGCTATGCACGAGTCGACACCTGACTCACCTGACTGTCTAGGAGGAGGTCGTGGTTAACACACATCAGCCCGCCGAGCCGATTGTGGTTGCGGCACTTTATCACTTCGTCGATTTGCCCGGTTTCCGAGAGTTCCGAGAGCCACTGCTTTCGACTTGTCTTGACCTGGGTCTGAAGGGGACTTTGCTGCTCGCTGAAGAGGGTATCAATGGCACTGTTTCAGGGACACGTTCGGGGATCGACGCGCTGTTGGCGTTCTTGCGGTCGCAGCCGGGTCTTGCGGCGATCGAATGGAAAGAGTCGGCACATCAGGATAAGCCTTTTTATCGAATGAAGGTCAAACTGAAAAAAGAAATTGTGACAATGGGTGTATCTGGGATCGACCCAAATCGTTTGGTGGGTCGATACGTAGAGCCCTCAGACTGGAATAATCTGATCGCGGATCCCGATGTGCTGTTGGTGGATACGCGCAACGATTACGAGTACGAGATAGGCACTTTCGAAGGTGCAATAGACCCAAAGACAACCACATTCCGAGAATTTCCCGCATACGTTGAAACACAACTCGCGGAGCACAAGAATAAAAAAATCGCGATGTTTTGCACCGGTGGTATCCGCTGTGAAAAGGCGAGTGCCTATATGTTAGAGCAGGGGTTCGCAGAGGTTTATCACCTGAAAGGCGGGATTCTTAATTATTTAGAACAGGTGCCGGAAGAAGACTCGCTCTGGCGTGGTGAGTGTTTCGTCTTCGACAACCGAGTGGCTGTGAATCATCGGCTCGAAAAGGGACGCTATGATCAGTGTCATGGTTGTCGGCACCCTATTACCGAGCAAGACAAGCTGCGCGCCCAATACCAGAAAGGGGTCTGCTGTCATAAGTGCTTCGATCAATTAAGCCCCGATCAAAAAGAACGTTTTGCTGAGCGTCAGAAGCAAGTTGAGTTGGCAAAGCGTCGGCAAGAGCCACACATTGGTGCGGCACCGCCCGAGCGGCAACTGCGACGAGTGTCTCAGGTTCACGACTAGAGAGGCGGCAACAGTAGCGACGAGTGTCTCAGGTTTGCGACGAGAGAAGCGGTAATAGTAGCGACGAGTGTCTCAGGCTTAAGACTAGAGAGTCGGTAACAGTGGCGACGAGTGTCTCAGGTTTACGACTAAAAGGGTGGCAACAGATCGACGGGAAACGTCAGCGTCATACCTTCTCCATTGCCCTGCGAAATGATTCCGACAATCGTGGGCTCATCGGCAATAGTTTGAACCACTGGGCCGCCAGAGGTACCCTTTGAAGTGAAGCAGTCTTGCCACTCCTGTGCCGATACCCAGCGGCAGTTGCTGTCATACGAAAGCCTCTCGCGACCCTCGCGCAGATGTTTAGAATAGCCTGCAGCGGTAGCGAGCAGAGAGGGTGAGGCAGCTGTTAGGGTGAGTGGGCTGGACAGATGCGGAGGTAAGCGTTGCTCCAGTCGCAGCAGGGCCCAGTCCCGCTCGAGGCGCTCTCCGCTGCGTGCTACGCGAGCAGTGTAATACTGATCATTCAGTCCGGCGTGTGGAAAACGCACCTCGATGGTCTGGCTTAGATCCCTGTAGTGCTCGATACAGTGCCAGGCGGTAATCAGCCATTGATCTTGTCTAGCATGATCGTGATTGATGAGGGTTGCTGAACACTGCTCACGATAATGTCGTGTTCTCCCCGCCTCATGTTTCAGGGTGGGAACATTAATCGCCGCCACAAATTTCATCCAGTTCGGGCTGTCTGGACGGTATCGTTCTGCGGGTTGGGCAATCGATGCGACTGAACAGAACAGGAGAATAAGTAGATTAAGACACCGCCAACGGCTGCGATGATTAATAAGAGGGTAAACGATTAAGGCCATTGAGCGCGGCAATTCGATAGGCTTCTGCCATGGTGGGGTAGTTTACTGTGGTTTCGACAAAATAGCGGATCGTGTTGGCCTCACCTGACTGCTTCATGATGGCCTGTCCGATATGAATGATCTCAGTTGCCTCAGCTCCGAAGCAATGCACACCTAATATTCTGAGAGATTCGGGACAGAATAAAATCTTCAACATACCGACGACCTCACCAGAGATCTGTCCACGCGCGGTATCTTTGAAAAAAGCACGTCCCACTTCAAAGGGGATTCTTTGGTCGGTGAGCTCGCGCTCGGTTTGGCCAACGGAGCTGATTTCGGGGATGGTATAGATTCCAGTTGGCACATCATCGACGAAACACGAGTCGTTTTTTTCATCGCCGGCCGAGGCCGCACGGCCCTGGTCATAGGCGGCGCTTGCCAAGCTGGGCCAGCCGATCACATCGCCTACGGCATACACGTTTGAGACTGAAGTTTGATACCGCTTGTTCACCGCAATTTGCCCGCGGCTATCGGGACTTAAGCCGATGGCATCTAAGCCCAGATTCTGGGTGTTGCCGCTTCGACCATTACACCACAACAGTGCGTCGCCACGAATCACTTTGCCGGATTCCAGATGCAGTGCTACGCCTTCGGTACTCGCTTCTACTTTGGAGTACACTTCGCGGTGGCGGACCATCACGCCAGATTCTCGAAGATGATAGTCGAGTGCGACTGAAATCTCGTCGTCTAGAAACGCCAGTAAGTTTTCGAAGCTGTTGATCAGCTCAACCTTGATCCCCAAGCCACTAAAGATCGACGCGTACTCGCAGCCGATGACACCAGCGCCATAGATGATCAGCTTCTTGGGCGTATGTTCTAAGCTCAGAACACTGTCGCTGTCGTACACTCGTGAATGCTCGAACGGCACGTTGGGTGGGTGATAGGGTCTTGATCCTGTAGCGATGACAATTTCCTTGGCCCCCAGGAGCTCGGTAGAGCCATCGGTTCGAGTCACCATCACACTGTGCGGATCTTGAAACCGCGCATGACCTTTGAAAACTGAAATACCGTTGCGACTGTAGAATTTACTGCGCATATCGACTTGCTGTTCGACAACGGTTAACGCATGTTTGAGCACCGTTGGGTAAGGAATTTTGCGACTGTACCCGATCTCGCGAAAGAGTGTCCCACTGTTAAAGCGCATCAGTTGTTTGACCGTGTGTCGCAGCGCCTTAGACGGGATAGTACCCTTGTGAGTGCAGCCGCCCCCGACTTGGGTGTTAACTTCAACCACAGCGACTGATTTGTGATGTTTTGCAGCGTTGAGTGCAGCCGATTCACCGGCCGGACCACTTCCAATCACAATCACGTCGAACTGTTGTTGCAGCATAGCGACTCGGTACCTATTGAAAGTGCTAGTTTACTCACTGTGGCGCATGGGGTAAACGAGTGTCTGCAACCTTCGGCGTGAATATTGGCACCGATTCAGTTCAATCGGTCAAGTGAGGCGAGGCGTTGAGTAACCGAGCGAGCTAGGGAACCAATGACGACCCCTCAGACTTGATCGATTCGAGTTGCGACGTCGCCCCATTGGCCTCTCTTCGGTTAGCCATGATTGGCATGTCGCAACAGCATGAGTAAGTTCAGAATACCCCACCCGATAAGGATTAGACCGATGATTTGTCTAACGATCAAACGGCCAAGAAATACGCTGATCCACTGAGCGCCGAAGCTCGCTGTGAGCATGGCTGGCAGGGTTCCAAGACCAAACACGAGCATGAGTAGGCCCGATTGCAGAGCGCTCGCTTGAGCGCTCGACCACGCCAGGGCGCTATAAATCAGGCCGCATGGCAAAAAGCCCCAAGCGCCCCCAAGCAGCAGTGCTTGTGGCACCTTGGTCGCCGGAAGTAAGGGTCTAGAGAGTCGTTGGATTGGGCGCCACAACTTCGCACCGAGACGCTCGAGCCAGGTGAGACCTCGCCACCAATGGGCGATGTAGAGTCCCATGGCGATCAACATCAATGCCGCGAAATACCTAAGGCTCATCCGCCAAATGGGGGTTTCCATCATAGAAGTAGCGGCACCGAATAAGGCACCAATAAGCGCGTAGCTACTGACGCGGCCGAGGTGATAACTGAAGACCAGTGAGCGACGCTGGCCGGTGCCAACACCGATGGCACTGGCGATACCACCGCACATCCCAATGCAGTGCCCTGCGCCCGCCAAACCGAGCACGAGGGCTGTGAGCAGTACTTCAGTTGATATCATGAGAGGACTCGTCTTCAGGCTCAACGAATAGACTTTGAGCCTCTTTATCAAGGTCATCATATTGCCCTGACTGAATCGCCCAGAGCACTAAACCCAGAGTAAGGATGCAAAAAGCGAGTGCAATGGGGATCAGAAAATAGAGTGTTTCCATCGGTTACCTTTCACGCAGAGAGAGCGTTTGGAGTCTGAGTGAATTAAAGACTACCACGGCGGAACTTGCAGACATACCAATGGCGGCAAGCCAAGGCGGTACCAGACCCATTACCGCCAGTGGTATAGCAAGCACATTATAGGCCAGCGCCCAGCTGAGATTCTGTATGATAATTCGCCGAGTCAGAACGCCAAGCTGATGTGCCGATATGATGCTCTGGAGGCTTTGATCAGCGATTACGATGTTGGCTTTGGCTCTTGCCAAGTCGGTGGCCTGAGCCACCGCGATACCCACGGTAGCGTGCGCCAAGACGGGGGCATCGTTGACCCCGTCACCCACCATTAACACCCGATGGCCCTCTTGTTGAAGCTTAAACACATAATCGAGCTTGGTGTTTGGGGTTAGTCCGTAGAGCGCTTCGCCTATCGATAAACGCGAGGCAATCTGTCGAGCCTGTTGACTGTTGTCTCCCGTTAACAAAACAGTCGGCAGACCGCATGCTTTGAAGTAGGTGACGACCTCTATGGCGTCAGATCGGAGTTCGTCTCTGAGACCGAATAGCGCGAGCAATTCGTTGCCGTAGCTGAGGCCGAGCCAGTGCCAGGGCTCATCGGGCCACTGGTTGACATCAACCAGTTCTTCGATAAACGATTGTTGCCCAATCCGAAGCTCTGTATCTTGGAGCTGATAGCGCAGTCCCTGCCCACTCACGGTTTGAGGGATAAGCGCTTGATCTGACACCAGTGCCTGCTGGAGCTGTTGAAGAAGCGGTGAGTCTCCCTCGATAGGCTCAGTTTTGGAAAAGGCTCGAGCAATCGGGTGATCACTAAAACTCTGTAGTAATTGTGCGATTCGGAAACACTGTGCAGCATCGTAGATCGTCAGAGGCCGAATTTCCTCACACGTATAATCGCCACTGCTCAAAGTACCCGTTTTATCAAATACCACAGTATCGATCGAACTCATGGCTTCTATGGTGTTGTCGCCGCGAACAATCGCACCCACGGAACGCAATCGAAGCGATGCGTTGGCGAGCGCCGCTGGAGTTGCCAAACCCAAGGCGCAGGGGCAACTCACGACCAATACAGATAACCCAATCCAAAGCGCTTTACTGGGGTCAATAAACCACCACGCGAGGCTCGTTGCCCCAGCAATCAAAAGGATAGCGGCCACGAAGCGCCCCGCGATGCTATCTGCCAGAGTCTGGATTTCGGGTTTCGATGTCTCGGCATGGTGAAGGGACTCGTCGAGCGCATCAAGCCGTGTTTTACCAATCTCATTGCAGACGAGTACGTCTATGGTTTCTCTCAGATTAATACTGCCAGAGAATACCTGATCGCCCGGATGAACGGGGTAGGGAAGCGATTCACCGGTGAAGGCACTGTCCTGTATTTCGGTCTGTCCGCTTTGAATCACACCATCAATGGGGATCATAGAGCCAGGGTATAGCCTGACGCAATCGGATGGTCTAACCTCGGATACGGCGACTTTAAGACACTGGCCATCGGTTATTTTATCGATCATGAGCGGCAATCTGTCATGCAGTCTTTGCAATTGAAGATTATTTCGATACCGCGCGCGATGCTCGTAATAGCGCGCGATCAACAGAAAGAAAGTGAACATCACCACGGAATCGAAATAGACTTCGCCCGACTCTGTGATCGTGGCATAGACAGAGGCGGTGAGAGCCAAGCCTAAGGCAAGCGCGATGGGCAGATCCATGACCAGTGCGCCGTGCCGGAGATGTCGCCAGGCGGTAGTGAAAAAAGATCCACCGCTGTAGAGCACCACGAAGGCAGCGATCGGGAGACTCACCCATCGAAGTAGCTGTTGGTACTCAGGTTCCATACCTTGAAGATCACCAGCGTGAAGGGCGATAGCAAACATACCAACTTGCATCATCCCCAACCCAGCCACTGCGAGGCGCTTGAGCAAGTGGCTGTTGGTATTGGCTAGATCCCGCGTGTAGGCAGACTCTTGGTAAGGTTGAACGCGGTAACCCAGCGCTGCAATCGATTTCATGAGCTCCGCCAAAGACGCATTTGGCTGAAGTTCTAGGCTTAAAGAAGCGTTACTTAGGTTGACTCGAGCACTTTCGACGGCTTCGTTCTGCTTGGCTCGGCGTTCCACCAACCAAGCACAGGCGGCACATGTCATGCCACTCACCAACAATTGTACTGTCTGTGTCTCGTCTGGGCCGAGAGAAGATTCGGATACTACGCCCTGGCGCACTGTGGGGTCGTCGTACGCGTTGAAATCCTCGTCGAGCTGATCGAGAGAGGGGGTTTCAGCGTAGTGGGTTCGTTGCGAGTAGTAGTGTGACATGCCTGAGCTGCAGATCAGTTCCGCAACCGCTTTACAGCCTGGACAGCACATGGGTCGAGAGATTCCGTCTATCTCGCAGCTCCAAAGATCTCGGTCGTCCGTTACTTCACCACAGTGAAAACATCTGATTTGGGAGGATGGTGCGACCGCCTGGCTAGTCCCGATCATTAGCGAAAGCAGCGTCGTTAAAGCGGCCTGAGATTAACCATTCCTCTGGCTCAGAATGGCTGATGCTCCAATACCAGCTTGGCTCAATCGGTCGATTCAAGGGGATAAACAACCAATTGTCAGGACCCGGCAGGAGAGTGGCCGAGATGTCCTTGTCCGCATCTAAGGGGTGGCTCAGGTGCAAATGAGGCTGCTGTGATGGTGTAAGGCCCGTCATACGGACTCTGAGATGTGAAGAGGTGATAGCGAACTCTGCACTGATGCCCAAGTCTTCGGCTCGATCACGGTGTTCTGCTCGTTGGTTAATCGCAAGACCCACTTTGTAGTAATCATCAACGACTAAGTCGTCTTTGTATTTAAAGGCGAGCGAGACCGTATAAAGACTCGCGATAACGACGGATCCTATTAAAGTGATAATGAACCAGGGCCAAAACTCCCGGTACCAAGGAAGACCAATCTGCTCAATACGTTTATTCATAAGGCGCCATGAATCGCGATTCCGTGCGGATGGAGAGACTGGGATCATTTTGTGCGGTCGCGGTGAAGAGAATAATAGTTGTCCCCTTCGGAATAGTATCGCTCGGTGCACTCAGGCGAACTGAGTAGGTAAGGTCACTAGATGGCGCGACGGTTGGTGCTGTATCGCCAATTAACTCAGCTTCATCTAGGCCTTCCACACTCAAATCGAACTGTTGTTCGCTCGGTGTCATATTAATGAGGTGCAAGGTGTAAATATTTTCGATCTGTCCCTGTTCGGTGGCAATGAACAAGGCTCCTCGGTCGCGCATCACCGTCAGCTCCAGAGGTGTTCGAGTGAGCACGTTATAAGAAAACAGACTCAGCATGATCAGGAGGGCAGTTATGTAACCGATAATTCTGGGTCGCAACCAATGCGTTTTTCCACCCGCGAGTTCGTTCTCGCTGGTGTAGGCTATGAGGTTTTTGGGGTAGTTCATTTTCGACATAACGGAATTACAGGCATCTATGCACAAAGCACAGCCAATACACTCGTACTGCAGACCTTCACGGATATCAATTCCGGTAGGACAAACTTGAACACAGAGCTGGCAGTCAATACAGTGGCCCAGCTCGCCTGCGGTCAATTCTGCGTCGCGACGGCGCGAGCCTCTCGGCTCACCGCGAGCCGCATCATAGGAGACTATTAGGGTGTCTTGATCAAACATCACTGATTGAAATCGAGCATAGGGGCACATATAGGTGCATACCTGCTCCCTGAGCCATCCCGCATTGATGTAAGTGGCAAGGGTAAAAAATACGGTCCAAGCACTTTGCCAAGGTCCAGAGTGCAATGTGATGAGTTCCGGCAAGAGATCTCGAATCGGATAGAAGTAGCCGACAAAGGTCATTCCAGTCAGAAATGCAACGGTCATCCAGCTGGCGTGCTTGAGACCTTTTCTGACAATCTTGTTGAGGCTCAGCGGGGCTTGGTCAAGTTTGATCCGCTGATTGCGACTGCCTTCAAAGCGCTGCTCTAAATACATGAATATTGACGTCCACACGGTCTGAGGACAGGTATAACCGCACCAGACCCGTCCTGCGATTACAGTCACCGCAAACAGCGCAAAGGCCGCAATAATGAGTAGAAACGAGAGTAGAAAGAAGTCTTGGGGCCAAAAAGTGAGCCCTAGAATGTGGAATTGACGATTCGGGAGATCGAACAAGACAGACTGGCGCTCGCCCCAGTTCAACCAGGGCAGCCCGAAGTAGCCGATTAGCAGTGGCCAGCCGGTGTACAGTCGGACGCGCTGGAAGAAGCCTTCGATGGCGCGAGTGTAGATTTTCTCGCGGCGCTGATACAGATCTATCTCAGAGACCTCTGCCGGCGCTAGCTCGTTAACATCAATAAGATCATTCTGTTTCACTGCAATGTCACTCGGTTACTCAGATTATTACGATGAGTTAGCGCACGCATGGGTATGTCAAGGTTCTTCCGACAGTCTCAGTCCATACACATAGGCGGTCAGGATATGAATCTTATCTTCGGACAGAATACTCGCCTGTGCGGGCATAATGCCGTTGCGTCCGTGTCTGAGCGTTTGTGAGATAGCCGACTCCGTGCCACCGTAGAGCCAAATCCCATTGGTCAGGTTTGGAGCACCCATTAGCGGATTGCCTTTGCCCTCTGTGCCATGACAGGCGACGCAGTAGATACCATATTTTTGTGCACCCGCCTCAGCAAGCTCTGGATCAGAAGTTCTGTTATTGAGCTTTAATAAATGAGCCGTCACTTCGCTGATGCCTTGATCACCGAGCACTGAGCCCCACGCTGGCATTGCAGCCTGGCGGCCAGCGACCAAGGTGTGTTTAATCGCTTCAGCAGAGTCTCCCCAGAGCCAGTCATTGTCTCGTAGATTGGGAAATCCATAGGCGCCTCTGGCATCTACACCGTGGCATTGAGCACAGTGATTACCAAATAGACGTTGTCCCATCTTCTTCACGGCGGGGTCAGTGGCGATCGTTTCTACGGATAGAGCCAGATAACGATCTCGCATTGCTCGGTGTTGCTCTTCGGCAGCGGCCACTTCCTGATCATGCTGACCTTCTTGCGTCCAATTTAGAAAGCCAGGATAGTTGCCGAGCCCTGGATAGGCCGCAAGGTAACCCAATCCCCAGACGATGGTAATCACAAACATAAAGAACCACCAAGCGGGCAGAGGATTATCATATTCCTCGATGCCGTCGTAGCTGTGGCCGGTTGTGTGACCTTCACTGTTGTCGCGTTTGCGATTTGCGAACAACAGCCAAGTGACCGCGATCAGCGTGATAGCGGTAAGAATAATGATCCAGTTGCTCCAAAAATTACTCATCGCCTTTCTCCCGCGAACTTGAAACCGCTTCTGGTTCATCTGCGAAGGGTAAGTTTGCCGCTTCGTTGAATTCTTCCGTTCGCGCTTTGCTGTATGCCCAAACACATAAGCCGAGAAATGAGCCCAACATGAGCACGGTACTCAGTCCTCTTAAATCATTAATATCCACTACCGTCGCTCCGACAAAACGGTGCCCAGACCCTGTAAGTAAGCGACCACGGCATCGATCTCGTACTTGCCCTCTACCACTGCGGCCGCTTGCTCGATGTCCGCGTCGGAGTAGGGCACTCCAAGCGTTTGCAGGGTGCGGAGTTTTTTGGGTGTGACTGAAGCATCGATGGTGGCTTCGAATAGCCATGGGAAGGCCGGCATATTGCTTTCGGGCACCACGTCACGTGGGTTCAATAGATGTGCCCGATGCCAGCCATCACTGTAGCGGCCACCGACCCGAGCTAGATCCGGTCCAGTGCGTTTGGAACCCCAAAGGAAGGGTCGGTCGTACACAAACTCGCCCGCGACTGAGTAGTGTCCATAGCGTTCGCTCTCGGCTCGCAAGGCGCGAATCATTTGTGAATGGCAGGTGTTGCAACCCTCTCTGATATAAATATCTCGCCCTTCGAGCTCCAAAGCGCCAAGGGGTTTTAATCCCTCGACCGGTTCTGATACTTGTTTGGAAAATATCAAAGGGACAAGCTCAACCAGTGTGCCAAAGCTGATCGCGACAATTGTGAGCACGATCATTAGACTAATATTCTTTTCGATGACCTCATGTTTCATAACGTTCGAGTCTCCCTAAACCGCGTTGGCCAAGCGCTGTGATTCGGTATCTACGGCACGATTCACGGTGATAGTTTTGTAGACGTTGTATGCCATGAGGAGCATTCCTAGGAAAAACGTCAAACCTCCGGCTAATCGGACGACGTAGCCAGGATAGCTCGCTACGAGTGACTCTACGAAGGTGTAGGTGAGGGTGCCGTCTTGGTTATAAGCGCGCCACATTAGGCCTTGCAGAATCCCGTTGACCCACATTGACGCGATATACAGCACCGTGCCAATGGTCGACATCCAGAAATGAACATTGATCAGCTCGATGCTATACATTTTATCCTTGCCAAATAAAATGGGGATCAGGTGGTAGAGCGAACCAATTGAAATCATAGCGACCCAGCCGAGTGCTCCGGAGTGGACGTGGCCGATGGTCCAGTCGGTGTAGTGGCTCAGCGAGTTCACGGTTTTAATGGACATCATTGGACCTTCGAAAGTCGACATGCCATAGAACGACAGACTCACCACTAGGAACCTTAAGATGGGGTCGGTGCGGAGTTTGTGCCAAGCACCTGAAAGCGTCATGATGCCGTTGATCATGCCCCCCCAGCTAGGCGCGAGTAGTATCAGAGACATCACCATTCCGAGGCTCTGTGCCCAATCAGGCAGCGCGGTATAGTGCAGGTGATGAGGGCCGGCCCAGATATAGACCGCCACTAAGGCCCAGAAGTGAACGATACTCAATCGATAGGAATAGACAGGTCGTTCCGCTTGTTTGGGCACAAAGTAATACATCATGCCAAGGAAACCCGCAGTCAAGAAAAAGCCAACGGCATTGTGACCGTACCACCACTGGACCATGGCGTCAGCAGTGCCTGCATAGAGGCTGTACGAGAGGAATAAATTCACTGGTAAAGCGGCGCTGTTGACAATGTGCAATACGGCAACGGTGATGATAAAGGCGCCGAAAAACCAATTGGCAACGTAAATGTGACTGACCTTGCGACGCGCAATGGTGCCAAAAAACACCACAGCATAAGCGATCCAGACGATGGCGATTAAAATATCGATGGGCCAAATGAGCTCGGCATATTCTTTTGAAGAAGTGAGTCCCATCGGCAGTGTAATTGCCGCCAGAACGATCACGGTTTGCCAGCCCCAGAATGTGAAGGCTGCGAGCCCATCAGATATGAGTCGCGCTTGCGTAGTGCGTTGAACGACGTAATAAGAGGTGGTGAAAAGGGCAGAGCCACCAAAGGCGAAAATGACTGCGTTAGTGTGCAGAGGGCGGAGTCGTCCAAAGCTGAACCAGGGCTGATTAAAGCTGAGGTCTGGCCATATCATTTGTGCTGCGATGATGACACCGACGAGCATTCCAACGATGCCCCATACGATCGTCATTATGGCAAACTGTCGAACCACAGTGTAATTGTATGTGGGGTGTTGTAGTGCGTGATTAAGTTCACTCATAGTGAGGGCCCGTATGACTTATGGTTACAGTGAGTGGTCGGTGAATTCAGGAGCAAAACCATACTCCCAGGCTAAAATAGTCACCACCAAAATCCCGACAAAGATCACCATGGCTATCGCGATGATGGCGCTGGAGAATAAAAATCCACGTTCGGTTGGAATCTGCATCACAATCGGTATGCCCAAGTACAGTAGGTACGTGGCCCAGGCGAGTGTAACCACGCCGATCAGTAAATCCAGCCAAAGAATGGGATAGAAGCCGACTAAGCCAGCAACAAAAAGTGGGGTGCAGGTGTATCCGGCAATGACAATGCCTTTAGTGAGCGTCGAGTCGGCACCGTAAGTCTCTGACATCCAATGGATGAAATAGCCAATAATGGCCACAGATGACACCATCACCAGATAAAAGAGAATAGCAATTTCAAACGCGCTCTGTTCCGTTAATCGAATGACGCTCTCGGAAATTCCTACGGTCCAGCCGATCTGACTGGTGCCGTAGTACCAGGCAACCGAGGGGAGTATGGCCATAATGAAAGGATAGATGAGACAGATACTGAGCTGAGCGGGGTCGAGATTAGCGAGGCGTTGCCAAGTCGCCTTAGGGCTAATCAGCAGAGTAGCACCGTGCTGAATCATGTCTTATCTCCTTGATGGGTCTGAGGCGCAGTCGCTAGTCTATCCGGACCAGTGAAAGTTACCTTGATATGAGTCAAGTTATCGGGCAAATCTTCGCAAACTAGCCTTCTTTGGTTTCCAATAGCTTGCTGTGTGCCACTGTTTCCAGTGTGCTGAGATCAAAGATGTGAATATCTTTGTTACTGACCTCGATAATCTCCTGCTTCTGCAGACGGCCAATAGATCGGCTCACAGTTTCGACAGTTAGGCCGAGATAGTTGCCGATATCTAAGCGAGACATGGGTAATCGGAATCGCGTTGCTGAGAGTCCCCGCCGCGCATTTCGAGCCGAAATGCTAAGCAAAAATGTCGCTAATCGCTCGTCTGCAGTATGTTTGCTGAGGAGGGTGATGAGCTGCTGATCTGAGCCGATCTCTCGACTCATCAGTTTGAAAAACTGCATCTGCAAAGAGGGTACTTGTGCACTCAAATCACCAAGACGATCGAATGGTATTTCACAGATTGCAGCGGTCTCAAGTGCCTTGGCGCTCGACTCATAGCGATTGTTGCTGATGCCATCTAAGCCCAGGATTTCGCCAGGAAAATAGAATCCGGTGATTTGTTCTCGGCCATCACTGGTGCTTGAAAATACTTTGAGTGCACCTGAGCGGACCGCAAAAATGGAGTTGAACGGCTGGTTCTCACGAAAAACGTACTGTCCTTTTTGGAGAGGTTTGCCCCGTTCGACAATTGAATCCAGCGCGGTCATGCTGCGAGAATCGAGCGACAACGGCAGGCATAGCGAGTTGAGCCTGCAGTTACTGCAATTCATTTTGAAGGTGTGGCCGCATTGAGTGGCCGCTAGCTTGATTACCTCAGTCATACCACCGCTCTATTGCTTAGTTGGCGTCCGCGCGTTGTATTATCTTACCCTAATATACAGCGAGTAGCACCTCTTAACTGTGCTAACAGGAGCACTAAAATAGCCCGATTAGCGTATCTTATCGCACTGTTGCAATGTGCTCTCGCTCGGAGCCATCCGAATGTGTTGGGATCAGGGCGGGCGGCGAATCAGACGTGATAGAGCATTGTAGTATGGGGATGGCGAGGAGTTTAACGATATCAAGTCGCTGCGCAAGCCCCGGTGGGGGCATCGAGACATCTGGATCGTTGTACTCGATGTTACTAATTTCGAGTGTTTGGATGAGCGATATATCTGCCGCTGCAAGGTTATAGCCCACGATACGAAACCCAATATCATTCATCGTTTGAGCAAATTCGGTCACACTGCGGAAATCAGCCTCAGAGAAACTCAGATCGAGACTCATCCACAGTCGCCGAGTACCCACACCATAATCCGACAGAGCATTCAGTACGTGGTCGGTAAACTGAGAATCTAGCAAGCTTGCGGCACTGACATCGATGATGCAGTGAGGGCACTCAATCGATTGATCTGCGAGGTTCTTAAGCCACGATAGTACAGCGAGCAAGCGCCATAGATCGAGGGCGCGTTGATGCTCGATCCCCTGTGGCAACTCAGTGCAGTCGAGAGCATGACTTGATCCAATGGGTTGGACCGAGAAGATCAAGCGGACGTCTTTTTCATTTGACGCCCTGTTGTGGCACGTGACCTGTTGTGACCAGAGATCGTAATTGGATGGCTGAAACGGAATACCCTGCTCAGGCTGAGCCGCGTCCTGCTGCTGAGCAAGCTTGCTGAATCTGACGGTTTGGACGCCACTTGAAGCTGTCGTTTGATCGAGAAATTCAAAAGATTGGCGTGATGCTAGTCTGCTCTGAAGCCTCGATATCCATGGTAATCACGATGCAGCTGACCTCGGCCTCGATGAGCTCGTGGTTGAGCTCGATGCCAGTGCCATGTTGCGCGCGCACTAAGTGGGTTAGCCTTTGACGCAGTCTCGCGGCAGAGCCTTCAAAGCAAATAATGCCCCAGTCTCGGTCGTTGAGACGACCGCCGATAAACAGGTTAGAGGGCAAGTACGCCAACTGGCGTCCTAGATGCTGATCTAGCGTATCGGCCACCACCGAGTCAAAGACTTGGGTGATGCACAGTGAATTGTTAAGTCGCACTGCGACCAAGTGGAGGCAGCGACCTTGGTTGTAACTCTGTTTCATCGATAGCTCGATTTGACGATGGAAGCTGTCGCGCGTGAGCAAGCCTGTTTGATCATCTCGCTCAATGTGAGAGTCGAGGATTGGGGTAAACTCAGTCAGCTGTGACAATAAATACTGGTTTGATGCGGGCAGCGTGTCGATCGGGTGTTCTGCTGTTAAGGTTCTGCCAATACGTCTAGCCAAGCCTACAAGACCCATCGTCTCGGCGTGATAGCCGCGGTGATCAGTAAACACAAAGCGCTACTTCCCCGGATCGATCCAAGCGAGAAACCGTTTCTCACTGGTGCTTTGCGCGCTCCGCCAGTTAAACCAGAGGCCATCACTCAGGCGCAACGCATGCGAGACCCCTCGTTTTAATCGAGGGAGGAACTCGAGCCGTTCCTCAAGACTCAACTGACTTCCATCGATGTCAAAGGCGTGGGATTGCTCGGCAGATGCGGGTTCTGCTGCCTGAGTCTCGATCTCGCGGCGCAAACTGTGGAGTAGATTTTGTAATTGGACACGGGTTGGGAAGGCTTTATCGAGATGTTGCTCTAGAAGAGCGAGTTGTTGATTCGCTGTCTCAAGCTCGTTTTCAGAGAGACTGTTGCCGGCGATCAGCGTATTGAGCGTCTCGGCAAGGCAACGCAGAGCGGACTCGATGATGCCAAACTCATCAGAGCCATTGGGCTGCAGAATGTTGAGCGTAAATAGGTCGACTAGGGCACTCTCTGTAAGCGCCATGAGCGAGGCGGATACAGTGTTGGATCCCAGCAGTGCAGCATGCTCCTGATACGCGGCGAGCTTCGCGTCGAGGTATCGAGTTCGCCCTAATTCCATTTCACGCACGCGCTGAATGTTGCGCTCAAAGCGAGATTGCGCCTTGACCAGTAGAGCCGATAGCTGATCCTGCATGTCGGAACTGACAAAGTCGGCTCCCTATTGCTCGTGAAAAAAGCGCGATAGCGCCCAGCGGCTGTTATCACCGTCGAGTAGTGCTGCGACGGGTAAGTCCGTCGACACTGTTGCCAAACTCATTTCGGTATAAGATTCCAAGATTTCACCCACGGTGTTGCCATCGGCGTCGAGCAGGCTGTGATTCGATGGTGTCGCTGAGTGGTCACGCCGTTCAAGCAGAGCTAAGCGTGTTTTAGGTGCGCCTTTGTAATGAATCCTAGCAATGATCTCTTGGCCCATATAACAGCCTTTCGTGAAGCTGATATAGCCCAGTGCATCGAGGCTGAGTTGCTGGGGGGTGAAACGTGCTCTGGTCCGGTCGTTCAGCTCGAGTAGGCCGTTGCGCAATCTCAATGAACTTAACTGAAAGCCAGCGGCGAGCGTCACGGCAGATTCTGCGCTCTTGTCATAAGGGTTGAGACCGATGCGGTCAGATAAACGGAATTTGAGTGTCGCTGCATCCGATGGGTGTGGTCCATCGCTCATGACAATAGCATAAGTCGATAGTGCGTTGGGCGCCATCTTGCTCCGCGAGAACATGAGGTAGGGCTTGAGGCGAGCGGCGAGGCTGTCCATGTCGGCCCTGGGTACAATCACTGAAAAATGCTCAGGCGAATGCTTATGCACATAGCCAATGATTTCGACTCGACCTTTGAGTGAGCATAACAGGCCAGGAATGGTGGTATTAGGCTCTTGTTTAATAACATCACAGGTGAATTGACCCTGAAGCGTCTGCATGGCGTCAGAGCCCAAAATTTCGAGTGAGTGGTAGTGGTCGTTCGCCTCAATAACAGTCATATTTGTGTCAAGTTGGTTTAGGGGACTTATTCTACAGGTGACCTGATCGGCCCAAGGCGTATACTACGCTCCAACGACAACAGGTGGAAGAATCAATGGTAGATATCAGCGAAGTGAACCGGATGCGTTGGGCTGCCCGACGTGGGATGCTCGAACTCGATTTGCTGCTAGGCCCTTTTGTGAACCATCATTTTGTCACCTTGAATGAGGCTGACAGAGCCACCTTTGAGCGTCTGATGACATGCCAAGACCAAGATTTGTATGCTTATTTGATGCGAAGAGAGGCACCTGATGACCCAAGCTTCAAACCGATGATCGATAAGATTCGAGCAGCGACCGGTGCGCCGCAGGGCTAGCAGCTCGCCGGATTCACTGGTAGCGCAGGTCGATTGGGACTACCGCGGCTCCAAATGCGTTTTTCCGGGGCTCATTTGGCTGCGGCATCCTAGTGGACGCATTCGATGGATATTGGGTTGGTCCTGTTCAAATGATGATTTCAGAGCGCTCGCTCGCACTATTAAGCTGGCCGGTTCAAACGCTCGGTGACAGCACTGTATCCACTGCTTCATCTAGCGTATGCGGGTAGTCGATCGTGTAATGCAAGCCTCGACTCTCTTTCCGTGCCCGTGCGCTCCGAATCATCAAATCCGCCACAACGACAAGATTCCTGAGCTCGAGTAGATCGTTACTCACCCGGTAGTTTGAGTAGTATTCGTGAATTTCCGCGCTGAGCAGATCACACCGATGTTGGGCACGCTCGAGGCGCTTATCGCTGCGCACTATGCCCACATAGTCCCACATGAAACGCCTGAGCTCATCCCAGTTATGAGAAATCACGACATCTTCATCTGAGTCCGTGACCTGGCTCTCATCCCATGCGCAATCTAAGGGTAGCGCAGTCGCCACTAGTCGATTTCTTTGGATATGTTGAGCAGCCGAGCGGCCGTAGACCAGGCATTCTAACAACGAGTTACTCGCCATACGATTGGCACCATGTAGCCCCGTATGCGAGGTTTCTCCAATTGCATACAGACCCTCGATATCGGTGCAGCCGAACTGATCCACGATGACACCGCCGCAGGTATAATGAGCGGCAGGCACGATGGGAATCGGCTCTTTCGTGATATCAATCCCGAATTCAGCACAGCGTTTCGCCGCATTAGGAAAGAGCCTTAAAACTTCCTCGGCGGGTTTGTGCGAAATATCGAGTAATAAGTGGTCCGCACCAAGACGCTTCATTTCGTGGTCAATTGCTCTTGCGACGATGTCTCTCGGCGCCAGTTCGGCTCGTGGGTCAAAGCGATGCATAAAACGCTCACCTGAGGGCAAGAGGAGGTGACCCCCCTCGCCACGGATGGCCTCGGTAATCAGGTACGACTTGGCCTTTGGATGAAATAAACACGTCGGGTGAAATTGGTTGAACTCCATATTGGCAACACGGCATCCTGCGCGCCATGCGATGGCGATCCCGTCGCCGCTATTGCCGTCTGGATTACTGGTATATAAATAGGCCTTACTCGCGCCGCCGGTGGCTAAGACCACCGCTTTCGCTTGATAAACATCCACTTGACCCGTGTCGCGGTCAAGCGCATACAGTCCTCGGCAAACACCTTCTTGCACGATCGCATCGACCGCGACTTTCTGAGTGACGACGTCGATGTTGTCGGCAGCAAGCAAATGCCTACTGAGCGTTTTAGAGATGGCTTTGCCGGTGGCGTCTGCAGCGTGCAAAATACGACGGTGGCTATGACCACCTTCCTGGGTGAGGTGGAAATTGGGGTTCGCGTTGTCGACTGCATCTAATCGGTCAAATGGCACGCCCAACGATACCAGCCAGTCAACCACCGCGGTGCTTTCCGACACGGTAAATTCGACGGCTGCGCGCTGACACAAGCCGGCACCTGCCACCAGGGTATCCTGCACGTGGGATTCTATGGTATCCGCGGCGTCAACTACCGCGGCCATGCCACCTTGGGCCCAGTAGGTGCTCCCGTGATTCAGCGGCGTTTTGCTCAGAAGCGCTATGTTTGTAGACGGCGGTAAGCTCAGGGCCAGCGACATGCCAGCGGCGCCTGCACCAATAACAACCACATCGTACTGATACCGTTTTGAGCTCATAGAAGCACCATACTCTCAAAAAATCATGTTACATTGCCCTGGCTCGTGAAATAGGGCGACAATGGAATGCGCGTGGATAATCTCGCGGAACTTTATCAGAAAATAGCGTTCTTACTAGCACAACATCGAAATTTGCGTCAGCAAGGCGGTCAATGCGATTGGTAAGAATGATAGTCATTTTAGGGAGTATCGGTGGTCGCCGGTGTAGCAACGGACGAAGAATCGGATCGCGCGCTTGTCCAACGAGCTCAGGCTGGGGATTTGAGAGCCTTCGATTTATTGGTGATCAAATACCAGAACCGGTTGCTGAGCGTGATTTCAAAATTCATTAAAGACAGCGACGAAGCGCAAGACGTCGCACAAGAAGCGTTTATCAAGGCGTTTAAGGCACTGGACAGCTTTAGAGGTGAGAGCGCGTTTTACACATGGTTATATCGGATTGCGACCAATACTGCGAAAAATCATTTGGTAGCTCGGTCAAGGCGGGCGCCATCGCTTGATTGGGATATCGACGATGCAGTCCTTTACGATGAGTCCGATCGATTGCATGAGGTTGATACGCCTGAAGCTAACTTGGCCAGAGAAGAGCTGAAACTGGCAATTGATGCCGCGGTCAACGATCTTCCAGATGAGTTAAGAACAGCGTTTTACCTGCGGGAGTTCGATGGATTGAGTTATGAAGACATCGCAGCAATTATGGATTGCCCTATTGGTACCGTCAGATCAAGAATCTTTCGAGGCCGAGAGACAATAGATTTAAATGTCGCTGCCCAGCTTTCGGGTGAGTCAGCGCTACAGCGAGATAAAGAGTAATTTCCATGCCCAGCGAGAGTACTATGACACGAGAGGAAGCGAAGCAACTGCTGTCTCAGCTTGCCGATGGTGAGCTAGACGAACTGTCGACGCGGCGCCTTCTGGCGCAGATCGATGGCCAGCCAGAGCTCAGGGAAGTTTGGGCGCGATGGCATGCGGTCCGTCAGGGTGCGCGCGATGGCAGGCCGCAGCGGGTCGATTTAACGATCGCAGACGGCGTGAGAGCCGCCTTAGAGCAGGGTGGCAGTAGAGCGTCACAACGATCATTACAGGTGATGTTGGCTCGATTTAGACCGTTTGCGGTAGCCGCAACTGTGGCTTGCTTGGGTGTTTTGATTGGACAACAGTGGCCTGCGCCTGAGGAGTCGTTGGCTCTCGCGGCGGGTTCAGCTGTGCCAACGGTCCGCTCAATGCCGGTGATGCCGATTGCAAGTTCGACCACCAATCAATTGTTACCTGCAAGCTACGGCGATCGGTCGAGTGCGACTCTGCCTAAGCCGGTCGCTGTTGAAGGGCTCTATCATGAGTTGGCGAGGCAGCGTCTTGAGGCGTATTCGGCAACTCATGCGGCCAGAGGCGCTCTGCATACGCCAGCGACTTTCATGACCGGTGCGCTTGCGGCAGATGATAATCGGGGCGAGCGGTAGTCGCCGTGAAGGGGTATCTTGCGACTCTTGTCGTGGTGTTGAGCCTGCTGTCCACTCAGGCTTACGCTCAGTCATGCAGTAGCGACGAGCGTGAGGTGTTAGCCTTGCTAGACCGCGTGGTTCACGGCACGACTAAGCCGAATTTTGCCGCTCGGGCCTTGGTGCAAACCGCTGTTGGTTCTCAGCAGATTATCGTTAGTCATGGCGCCAGTGGTGAGCAGTCAGGCTACAGTGTGAGGGTGCCTACACACAGCGCACAATGCCCCGATAAAAGTCATCAGTTACTGTTGACCGCGAATGAGGGTTGCGGTGTTGCGCAGTGGTACAAGCTAGACATGCGCACCGAGACCGCGGGAGGCCGCCAAACACAAATAGTCACCGCTGTGCCAAGAGACTTTTATCGACATGGATTTCAGTTGGTGGTAGACCAGAAGACACAGATTGTTCTGCGTTCTACGACTTTTACACAGGGTAGCGCATTAGAGAATATCGAGCTTCAATCGCTCTCAGTGTCCACCGCGGCGCCTGCGAGTGAGGCAGCAGATGATAATCCTCTTGGTCTTCAAGCGTCGCCAGTTGCCGACTTCGGGTGGTCACCAAGCTGGGTTCCGAGCGGCTTCCTGCAATCTGCGGGCACAGTTGGTGCAATTGACACGCAAACCTTCACCGATGGACTCTCAAGTTTTTCTATCTTTGTTGAGCGCCCTGAGGCAGAGATTCGCAAGGGAGAAGGCCGCGTCAGCCGCGGCGCCACCGTTTCGTATGTGAGAGGTATGAACTCGCCGCTTGGGCCTCGATTGGTGACTGTCGTTGGGGAAATTCCGGTCAATACCGCTAGAATGGTGGTAGAGGGAATTGATTGGAGTAGAGATGCTCAGTAAAACCGGGCGAGTTGTGTCCATAAATAGCGATCAGGTATGGGTCGAGTCCCAAGCCGAGACGGGGTGTCACGCGTGTGCGCTCAAAAGTGGTTGTGGTCATTCTTTGCTCGCCATGCGGCGCTTACCACTGACTATGCCGGTGCAAATGGGCTCACTGTCACAAGAAGCGGTCAAGCCGGGCGATACGCTCCTGATCGAGTTATCAGAGGGCGCCTTGCTGGGATTCGCTGCCAAGGTTTATTTGGGGCCTCTGCTGGCCTTGCTAGCAGCCGCAACCTTGGTGAGCTACTGGCTGCCCGAGCAAATACTCTTGCAACTGACAGCAGCCGTGGCTGGGGCTACTATAGTGCTCTGGCTGAACTACCGTCAGACTCGTGAAGGCGGCTTTCAATCTCATATCCTTCCTTATGCCGTCGAAGTGATCGAAAGCAGCCACCGTTCCAAAATCAATACCGTTTAACCACAATTCAGTCAGGAGAACAAAATGACCATTCCACGATGGGTCTTTGGATGTCTTGTGTTGGCTATCAGCCAATTATCTGTAGCAGCGTTACCCGACTTTACATCAATTGTTGAGAAGAACTCGCCGGCGGTGGTCAAAATATTGGTCGACTATCCGCAAGCCAACCGGCGCTCCTCAGATGAGTCACTCGACTACGACGCGCTTCCGGATTATCTCAAGCGGTTTTTTGATCCTGACGGTATGCCACCTTCGCGCCGGCAACAAAGCTCGATGGGGTCTGGCTTTGTGCTGTCCGACGATGGCTATATTGTTACCAATAATCATGTGGTCGAAAACGCAGAGAAGGTCCGAGTCCGATTTACCGATCGACGCGAGTTTGATGCTGAAGTGATTGGTTTAGATACCTTGTCTGATTTGGCTCTGCTCAAGATCGATGCCAAGAATTTACCGACCCTGACCTTGGGTCAGCCTGCTGATCTGGCGGTTGGCGAGTGGGTGCTTGCCATCGGTTCACCCTTTGGCTTGGATTTTTCTGTAACAGCGGGGATCGTGAGTGCGATGGGGCGTTCACTCCCGACTGAGACCAACGAAAATTATGTCCCGTTTATTCAGACAGACGTTGCTATTAATCCGGGTAATAGCGGCGGCCCCTTATTCAACCTCAAGGGGGAAGTCGTTGGCGTCAACTCGCAGATTTATACCCGCTCGGGTGGCTCTATTGGCCTATCGTTTGCGATTCCAGTCAGCGTGGTGCGTGATGTAGTGGAGCAGCTTCGGGACTCTGGATCAGTGCAGCGTGGCTGGTTGGGGGTAAGCATCCAAAACATTGATAAGACCTTAGCAGAGGGCTTCGGGCTAGAGAGGCCGGCGGGCGCGTTGGTGTCCTCGGTGATGAAGGACAGTCCAGCGGATGCCGCAGGGATTCGTGAGGGAGACGTCATTCTGGAATTTGACGGTGAGTTTATCGAGACGTCGACGCAGTTGCCACACGTGGTCGGTCTGATCAAACCTGGCTCGGAGGTTAAGGTCCGACTGATGCGTGAAGGTTCCGAGCGCACAATCAAAGTCAAAGTAGGTGCGCTGGCTGCCAGAGACGGTGCAGACGTGGCCAGCAGTGCGTCGATTGATGCCAACAAGCTTGGGTTAGTCGTGGCTGAGGCGACGCCAGAAGAGCTCGAGCAGCTCGGGCTAGCCGGTGCAGTTGTGGTGCGACAAGTTGAGTCAGATTCGCCAGCGGCAGAGCAAGAGGTTATGACCGGAGATGTGGTTACGATGGTCGGGAGTCGACCCATTCGATCCGTATCTGACTTCAATGCCGCCATCGCCGAGCTTGCGGCAGGACAATCTGTGCCCGTGCGTTTATTAAGGCGGGGAGCGCCATTATTCATAGGTCTCAAAGTACCGACAGAGTGAGGTGGTGCTAGGATGGCGGGCGGGTCGCGCTTAGGCTACAATTCACGGCGCGCGTCCGCCCCCACTCTGTCAATAGCGAGATCTCTGTTTGAGCGACTTATCACACATACGAAACTTTTCGATCATTGCCCACATTGATCACGGTAAGTCGACGCTGGCCGATCGCCTAATACAGATCTGTGGTGGTCTAAGTGAGCGAGAAATGGCCGAGCAAGTCCTCGACTCGATGGATATCGAACGAGAACGTGGCATTACGATTAAATCGCAAAGCGTCACCCTAAATTATACGGCTCGAGATGGCCGTACCTACCAGTTGAACTTTATTGACACACCAGGCCACGTTGACTTCAGCTATGAGGTCTCGCGCTCACTCTCTGCCTGCGAGGGGGCCCTATTAGTCGTTGATGCGGGTCAGGGCGTCGAAGCCCAGTCTGTAGCAAATTGCTACAAGGCGATCGAGCAAGGCTTAGAAGTTGTTCCTATCCTGAATAAAATGGATTTACCTCAGGCTGATCCCGACAAAGTGAAACTTGAGATTGAAGAGATCATTGGTATTGATGCAACGCACGCGGTGCCTTGCAGCGCTAAAACGGGTATGGGGATGGACGAGGTTCTTGAAGAAATCGTCCACTTAGTTCCCCCACCTCAGGGTAACCATGACGGGCCATTGCAGGCTCTGATTATAGATTCTTGGTTTGATAACTACCTGGGCGTGGTCTCGCTGGTGCGGGTGGTGCACGGATCGCTGAAAAAGCGAGATCGTGTGATTACGCGCTCTAATGGGCGAGTTCATCAGGTCGATAGTGTCGGTATTTTTACTCCCAAGCGAACCGAAACCAGCGAATTAAAAGCGGGCGAGGTGGGTTACATGATCGCCGGTATCAAGGATATTTTGGGTGCACCGGTCGGCGACACATTGATCAGTACCCAAGCGCCGGACACCGACGCTTTGCCGGGATTCCAGCGGATCAAACCACAGGTTTACGCTGGGATTTTCACGGTGTCCACGGATGATTACGAAGATTTCCGTGATGCGCTCGGGAAGTTGACTTTGAATGACGCGTCCCTGTTCTATGAGCCAGAAACGTCTGATGCGCTGGGCTTTGGCTTTCGTTGCGGCTTTTTGGGTATGCTTCACATGGAGATTATCCAGGAGCGCCTCGAGCGAGAGTACGATCTCGACCTTATTACGACCGCCCCGACCGTAGTTTATGAAGTCGAGAAAAAAGACGGCTCGGTCATTCTGGTGGATAATCCAAGCGCTCTGCCTGATCCTGGCTTGATTCAGGAAATACGCGAGCCGATTGCACGAGCCCACATCCTGGTGCCACAAGATTACCTTGGTAATGTCATAACGCTTTGCATCGACAAACGTGGGGTGCAGAAAGATATGCTGTTCTTGGGCTCGCAGGTGTCCTTGGTGTTCGATCTTCCCATGTCAGAAGTTGTGCTCGACTTTTTCGATCGACTCAAATCGGTATCACGAGGCTACGCGTCTCTCGATTACAGTTTTGAGCGCTTTGAGACGGCGGCACTGCAGCGTCTTGACGTATTAATTAACGCCGAACGCGTAGATGCGCTCGCAGTCATCGTGCATAGCGATCACGTAATGTCCCGCGGCCGCTCTTTAAC
>OBNU01000009.1_pt1 | contig 44903 bp, 43 predicted proteins | sample 1494211 | NCBI WGS metagenome assembly OBNU01 (sample SAMEA3275559, study PRJEB22092) | marine metagenome | biome: ENVO:01000252 "freshwater lake biome"; feature: ENVO:00002042 "surface water"; material: ENVO:00000021 "freshwater lake" | collected 2014-06-21T10:00:00+00 | depth 2 m | reverse complement strand
GTCGCACGAGTCAGAATCGGAGTTTCAATATCTAAAAAGCCCTGCGACTCGAGCGATGCACGCACCGCACTGGTAATTTTTGATCTTAAAATGAGTCGTTGCTGCATTTCCGAGCGGCGTAAGTCCATATACCGGAAACGCAATCGTACTTCTTCGGATACCGCAGTGTGCTCATCAAGTTGAAAAGGCGGCGTTTCGGCTTGGTTGAGGATGACCAATGCCTTCCCCAGCACCTCGATTTGCCCAGTCGCCATACTCGGGTTAACCGTTGCCGCATCGCGCGCTCGCACTCGGCCCGTAATCTGAAGGACATATTCGCCGCGCACACGATCTGCCAATGCGAAAGCGTCGGCTGTATCTGGATCAAATACCACCTGCACAATCCCTGCACGATCGCGAACGTCAAGAAAGATCACGCCACCGTGATCACGGCGCCGATCCACCCACCCACACAGTGTTACCGTCTGATCGATATTCTCGCTGCCAAGGGTGCCGCCCAAATGAGTACGCATAAAACTAAGCCTAATTGTTAAAGCGACGCCTCGCCGCTAATGAATAGAACGACGAATTTATTCCGACGCTGCTGAACTTGAGGGGGTCGCTGCAGGTGTTTCACTCGACCCACTCTGTGCAAGATTCTTTTGCCCCGTTTTTTTAAAATCAGTTTCGTACCAACCACCGCCTTTCAGCCGAAACGCCGCTGCCGATACTTTTTTAACCAGTGTAGTTTGGTGACACTGAGGACACTCAGCGACAGGAGCATCACTGAGCTTCTGAAGAATCTCGTGCGTTGATGCACAAGCCGTACACTCATACTCATAAATGGGCATCGATAATCCTCAAGAAAACCACGGTTAGAACAAATAAAATCGGGCGCAGAATTCTAACCCACAGCGCCGACAAGTCCAAGCGACCGCGCTGATTAAGTCAGCATTAATCCTGTACCAGCAAGAGATTAGACTGTACCCGAGAGGTCTCAACGCTTAAACTTTCGAAACCGTTATGTGGTCATTAAGAGAGCTCTATGCGCACCAGTCAAACCCTGATATCTACCCTTAAAGAGACACCTGCCGACGCCGAGATCATCAGCCATCGGCTTATGCTTCGCGCGGGTTTAATTAAAAAACTGGCTTCGGGTTTGTATACCTGGATGCCAATGGGTCTCAGGGTCCTGCGTAAAGTAGAGCGTATCGTGCGGGAAGAAATGGATGCCGCCGGTGCTATAGAACTGCTCATGCCAGTCGTACAGCCGGGGGAGTTGTGGCAAGAATCCGGTCGCTGGGCGCAATATGGGCCTGAACTACTCCGTCTGACCGATCGTCACGACCGAGAATTTTGCCTTGGTCCAACCCATGAAGAGGTCATCACCGATATTGCTCGACAAACACTCTCGAGCTACAAGCAGTTACCTTTAAATTTTTATCAGATCCAAACCAAGTTCAGAGATGAAATAAGACCACGATTTGGTGTCATGCGAGCTCGAGAGTTCACTATGAAAGACGCCTACTCCTTTCACATCGATCAATCGTCTTTAGAGGAAACCTACTGGACGATGCATCGAGCCTATTGCTCGATCTTTGACCGCCTCGGTTTGGTATATCGACCCGTAGAAGCTGATACTGGCAGCATTGGTGGGAGCCACTCCCACGAATTTCATGTGCTAGCCGACTCGGGTGAGGACGCCATAGCCTTCAGCAATCAAAGCGATTACGCGGCGAATACCGAGCTCGCAGAGGCCCTCGCACCAACTCACAACCGACCAAAGCCCGAGCAATCGCTGACCGAACTCGCTACACCGGGCATTAAAACCATCGAGGAACTCGAACAGAACCACCAGATTGCGGCCCAATCTTCGGTCAAAACTCTGATTGTGGCTGGCTCAGAACCCGATACTTGGGTCGCCTTGGTGCTCCGAGGAGACCATCGACTCAATACCATCAAAGCCGAGAAACTCGACGCGGTAGCACAACCGCTCCGCATGGCGGAACCCACCGAGGCTCGCTCCGCCTGCGGCGCAGGCTTTGGTTCAATTGGCCCGGTAGGACTCAAGCTACCCGTCATCGCAGATCGATCAGCCGCCGTACTCGCCGATTTTGCCTGCGGTGCCAATCGCGACGACTGGCATTATACCGGTGCCAACTGGGAGCGTGACGCCCACATCACCCAGGTAGCCGACCTTCGCGAGGTCTGTGAGGGTGACCCGAGTCCCGATGGTCTCGGTACGATCGAGATCAAGCGCGGTATCGAAGTGGGCCACATCTTTCAACTTGGCCAGAAATACTCGGCGGCGCTGAATGCGCAGGTACTCGACGATAATGGCAAATCTCAGACGCTGTCTATGGGCTGCTATGGGATCGGTATTTCCCGTATTGTTGCGGCTGCCATTGAACAGAACCATGATGACAATGGCATTTGTTGGCCCGAATCCATGGCGCCTTTCCGGGTTGCGATCGTTCCACTCAATATGAATAAGTCTGAGGCGGTTGCCGCTGCGGCCATTCAATTGTACGAGCAGTTGCAAGCCTTGGGGATCGAGGTTTTGCTCGATGACAGAAATGAGCGGCCGGGGATTAAATTCGCCGATATGGAACTCATTGGGATACCCCACCGTATCGTGATAGGAGATCGCTCGCTCACCGAAGGTCAGGTCGAGTATAAACAGCGCACTGAAGCGGATGCACACAACATTCCCCTGCACAACGTGATTGACTTTTTGCGTGATAAACTTGACCTCTTGTGATTAGCATTTTAGTGAGGCGGTTTATTAAGGGAGCTAACTACAGTGACGCGCTGGAGTGCGGCTTTTGCAGGCGCAATTGCAGACTTGACTCGGTAGCCGCCGCGCTAAAATAGAGACACTGTTTTTCATGAACGCCGCTTGCTGCAAGGGACTCAGTTCAAAGTCTAGATGCGACAAGAGTCACACAAAAACGCAGTGCGTGTCCTATTACATTACACTGGTGTTTGACCGCACCTTAGGTATGATAACAGCAGCTTCAACGCAGGCCCTGATATGACCCAATCTGCTGACGATTCAACTGTTACACTCTGCTCAACTCTCATGAAGGCGACTCATTGTGATCGATAAAGACCAAGCACCCGCGCGACCACTTATGTTCTTTTTATTTGTGGGCCTCCCGATTTTGGCCATGATAATCACTCCGTTATGGGGTTGGTATTACGGATTTACTGCGAGTCAATGGGTCATCGCTGTGGCCTTTCTGTATCTTAACGGCCTATCGATTACTGGGGGCTACCACCGACTCTGGGCGCACAATGCTTACCAAGCGCACCCCGCAGTCCGACTTTGGTTCGCACTTTGGGGCGCGGGCGCCCTGCAAAATAGTGTCTTTGTTTGGGCCTCTGACCATCGACGCCACCACCGCCATGTCGACGATAACGAGCTTGATCCCTACTCTGCCGGACGTGGCTTGTGGTTCAGCCATGTTGGCTGGATGCTGCGTGAATACCGCACCAATACTGAAGATTTCTCGAACATCAAGGACCTCCTCAACGACCCCATATTGCAATGGCAGCATCGTCACTATATCGCGATTACTATCGCGATGAACGTTGGTGTGGTCGCTCTGATTGGCTGGGCCTTGGGCGACATTTGGGGCACTCTGATTTTGGTCGGTCTGCTCAGACTTGTGGTTAATCACAATGTCACCTTCTTTATCAATTCACTCGCCCACTTCTGGGGAAGACGCCCCTACACAGACGCCAACAGTGCCCGCGACAATGATCTGCTGGCATTTTTAACCTATGGCGAGGGCTATCATAACTACCATCACCTGTTCCAAACCGATTATCGTAATGGCATTCGCTGGTGGCAGTGGGATCCGACGAAATGGATGATTTTTGCGCTCAGTAAAGTCAAGCTCGCCTCGCAATTAAAGCGTGTCGATGAATTCAAAGTGCAACGGGCAATTATGGATACGGCCTTTGAGCGAGCGCGACAGCAGATCAACCCCGACGACAACTGTCCGTTGCGACAACTACTCGAGCGGGAGTACCAAACTTTTCTAGACTCGATTACACAGTGGCGTGATCTGCAAACCAAACGGTATGAAAAGCATCGTGATGCACTCGATGGTGCCTGGCTCGAACATCGTGCTCGATTGCTGAAAAAATGGGAGGATACCCATATCACTGACCAGCTGAAGGCCTTAGAGTCAAGCCTCCAGCAGCAGCGCCGAAGACTTCAGCTGATTTTAGAGCAGTCTCGTGCTCTACCCGTTGGCGCTCTGTAAGTAAGGATATTCTATGAGCATTTATGATTTCGAAGTTCAAAACATTCGTGGCGATACGGTTAAACTAGAGGACTACCGCGGTAAAGTGCTTTTAATCACGAATACCGCGAGCCAGTGTGGCTTCACACCACAACTAGAGGGATTAGAAGCCTTACATTCGGCCTATCAGGCAAGAGGATTGGTCGTACTGGGCTTCCCATGCAACCAGTTCGGCGGGCAAGATCCAGGTAGCAATACCGACATCCTGAATTTCTGCGTAAAAAACTACGGTGTGAGTTTCCCGATGCACAGCAAGATCGACGTGAATGGGAACACCGCAGATCCTCTTTTCCAATACCTTAAGAAACAGGCCAAAGGCGCTCTTGGTACCGAGCGAATCAAGTGGAACTTCACCAAGTTTTTAATTGGCAGAACAGGCGAAGTGATTGCTCGCTACGCCCCATTTACCAAACCTCAAGCCATACAAGCCGATATCGAGGCGGAGCTCGAGCGCTAGCAAACTGCTCTAGTGCTCACGCGTCGCGCGGAACCTAATCTCGGGATAGCGCTCCTGCATTAGCGCCAGGTTAACTCGTGTTGGCGCCAAGTAAGTGAGGTGGCCACCCCCATCAACCGATAGGTGCTCTTGCGCTTTATTGCGAAACTCCTCGAGCTTGCGGGGATCTTCAGAGTCAACCCACCGCGCGGTATACACGTTCACCGGCTCATAGAGAGCTTCGACTTTATACTCGTCTTGCAGTCGATAGGCGACCACATCAAATTGAAGCTGACCGACCGCACCGACAATGAGATCTGAAGATCGCAAAGGAGAAAAAACCTGGGTCGATCCCTCTTCGGAAAGTTGCTGCAGTCCTTTCTGAAGCTGCTTGGCTTTCATGGGATCTTTCAATCTGATTTTACGAAACAATTCTGGGGCAAAATGAGGAATCCCCGTAAACTGAATCGATTCTCCGGCAGTGAACGTGTCGCCCAGTTGAATGGTGCCGTGATTATGTAATCCGATGATATCTCCGGCGCAAGCGCTGTCGACCAAGACCCGATCGCCGGCTTTGAAACTCACGGCATCAGCGATTCTGAGCTCTTTGCCAAGGCGCACGTGGTGCATTTTCATACCTTTGCTATATCCACCCGAGCAGATTCGTAAGAATGCAATGCGGTCTCTGTGCTTTGGATCCATGTTCGCTTGAATCTTAAACACGAATCCCGAGAATGCGGGTTCGCTGGGGGCGACCTCGCGTAAATTGGTTGGACGAGACTGCGGATTTGGCGCCCACTGCACAAAATCATCAAGCATTTCTCGGACCCCAAAATTCGAGAGCGCAGTGCCAAAATAAACTGGACTCAAGCGACCTGCTAAAAACTCTTCTAAATCAAATTGATGACTTGCGCCTCTTACCAAGTCAATGGTGTCGACAAAATCATCATAGGTGTCACCCAGTAAGGCGCGCGCGTCTTTAGAATCCAGCCCGTCTATTCGGGTATCGGGGTGAAGTACACTGCCATGACCGGGCTCAAAACAATGAATGGTATCGGTATACAGGTTGTACACCCCTTTAAAATGAGAACCCATATCAATCGGCCAATTGATTGGGGCGCCTTTAATGGCCAGCACCGATTCAATCTCGTCGAGTAATTCAATGGGGTCACGAATATCGCGATCCATCTTATTCACGAAACTGAAAATTGGGGTGTCACGTAGCCGGCAGACATTCATGAGTTTAACGGTGCGATCCTCGACACCCTTGGCACCATCAATCACCATCAAGGCTGAATCCACAGCGGTGAGTGTGCGATAGGTATCTTCGGAAAAATCCTCGTGCCCAGGCGTATCGAGCAAGTTCACCATACGATCATGGTAGGGAAACTGCATCACAGAAGAGGTCACCGAAATACCCCTCTCTTGCTCCATTGTCATCCAGTCAGAGGTAGCATGAGGTCCGCGCTTTCCCTTTACCGAACCGGCAACTTGAATGGCACTCCCCCAGAGCAGAAGCTTTTCAGTAATGGTCGTTTTACCGGCATCCGGGTGCGAGATGATAGCAAACGTGCGTCTCTTTTTGATTTCGTTGATTAAATTGCTATCAGCCATACCGATAAAGCCCTTATTCAAACTTACTTATGTGCTTGTCTACGACGCTTGTTTTGGGCTCATTGCTAGGCCCACGTATCCACCCAGACCCTCGGCCAAAGCCCGCATTATGGCTGTGCCGAGGTCAGCCTGAGTCGGTGGGGGGATCGATCCGCACTCTTGGTGTACCGAGGTCACTTCCAGCCCCTGATAACCGCAGGGATTAATCTGCGCGAATGGATGAAGATCACAATCCACATTCAGACTGAGCCCATGGTATGAGCAGCCTTTGCGAACTCTCAAACCCAAAGCAGCAATTTTTCGACCCGCCACATAGACGCCCGGCGCTTTGGGATCAGCCAAAGCAGCAATGCCACAGTCGGCATGGAGCACTGCGATGATCGCTTCTTCAATGGCACTGACTAATCGTCTGACGCCAATTCCTCGCCGCCTGAGATCGACCATCACGTAGATCACAAGCTGGCCGGGGCCATGATAGGTGACTTGCCCTCCACGATCCGACTGCACCACAGGAATCTGGCCAGCAGCCAAAATGTGCTCAGACTTACCTGCCTGCCCTTGAGTAAATACAGGGTCATGCTCGAGCAACCAGAATTCGTCTGGCGACTGAATACATCGCGCATCGGTGAATAGCTTCATTGCCTCGTGCGACTGTTGGTAGGGCACTCGACCAAATTGCTTCAACAAAATAGGTGCCGCCGGCAAGCCCTGTGCTCGGCCTAAATCAGGCACCACTAAATCACCATCTTAATGAAACCGGTCGCCATCAGCTCGGTGTGAATCGTCGTAAGCTGCTGCTCACCGGTTGCTTCTATCGTGATGGTCACCGAGCAAAAAGTACCTTCTCGACTGGTTTTGCGTTGGCTCATTTGCCCATCAAAATCCGGCGCGTGCCGCGAAAAAATCTCGAGTACGACTTCATCGAAGTGATCACACCGGCGCCCTACGATCTTAATAGGATATCGACAGGGAAACTCTATTTTGGGTGGCTCAGGAGTGTTCACGCTTGCCAAACCTTACGAACTTGGTGACAGAAGACTATCGATCCACATCAAAAGACGATCCCAAAGGCGCGCGAAGAATCCGGCAGATGCAACATCATGCAGGGCCTGGATGGGCCCTTCATAAACCACGCTATCGTCTATACGCAGGACCAATCGGCCCACTTCATCGCCAGCCTTAAGAGGTGCCATTAAAGGTTGATTCAACAGAATCTGCTGCTCTACATTTCGACGCTCACCGCGAGGCAGGGTCAAGATCACTGGTTCGACAACGCCAACATCGACATAATCTTGCTGACCCATCCAAATTTCAGGCTTTAATAAGTCTCTTCCAGCGGCGAGTAATTCAGCCGTCTCGAAAAAACGAAACCCATAATTTAGCAAGGCACTGGTTTCTTGAGCCCGTGACCTGGCACTATCGGCACCAAGCACCACCGAGATAAGTCGCATTTCACCGCGCTTCGCAGAGGATACCAAACTGTACCCTGACTCGCTGGTGTAGCCCGTCTTTAAACCATCGACCGAGGGATCCTCGCCAAGCAAAGAATTACGATTGAACTGACGAATGTTATTGAAGGTAAACTCGCGCTCGGCGTAAATCTCATAGTGTGTCGGGAAGTCCGTAATAATTGCACGTGCAAGCGTCGCTAAATCGCGGGCAGTAGATGCATGATTAGGAGAGGGCAAGCCGTGTGAATTCTCGAAATACGAGGCACTCATGCCAAGGCGATTGGCATGGGTATTCATCATGCCAACAAACGCACTCTCGCTACCCGCCAAATGCTCGGCAATTGCGACTGTGGCATCATTACCTGAAGATATTACAACCCCTCGCTCAATATCCCTGACTTTGACTTCCATACCCGGCTCTAACCACATCAGCGACGAGCCTGTAAACAGCGGGTTCTGCGCCCATGCATTCTCACTGACGCGCACCAAATCTTCGGGTGACACACGACCTTTTTCGATTTCGTACGCAAGTACATAGCTGGTCATAAGTTTGGTCAGACTGGCCGGTGGCAACACCTCATCGGCGGCGCGCTCGGCAATAACAAACCCCGTCGTCGCATCCACAACAAAATAGGCCTTGAGGTTGGATTCCGGTGGGGCTGGTATGATGGCCGCATTCAAGAGTCCGCTCACGCTCATAAGCACACAGGCAAAATACAGTTGCCGCATAAGATGGATTCCTTCTAAGCAGAGACCTGCGCATGGTAACGGATCGGAGCGCATGATCAAAGCACTACCCTACTATCGGATTCGACTGACACTCGACACTCCCGCTTCAGCCAGCGTAAGCTCGAGTGCTGCCAGCTCTTCACCAGAGTCTATTGGGCCGATACGGACACGATAAACGGGACCATTACTCAGACTCGCCGCACTGATAAACACAGGGCGCTGTGTAAGACGCTGAACTTTTTCTGCACTCGCCTCAGCGCCCTGCCTCTGGGAAAAAGCCCCCACTTGAAGAAAGCGATACACCCCCTCAGGACGATCGCGAAAATCGTCTACGCCATCAATCGCTACAGCCTCGATTCTAACTTGCGCAGTACCTAAGTCGGCAAAACCGAGTTTGACCGCCGCGCCATAGGATAAATCGATAATCCGGTCACTGTGAAAGGGGCCGCGATCATTCACACGAACGATCATGGAACGCTGATTTTGCAAGTTGGTTACCCGCACAAAAGTCGGAATGGGAAGGGTACGGTGGGCTGCTGTTGGCTGATACATATCAAATGTCTCACCATTAGAGGTGAGATGTCCGTGAAACTTCACCCCATACCACGAGGCAAGTCCTACTTCTTGGTAGGTATGCGCGGTATCAAGCACAGTGAACGTTTGTCCATTGACGGTATAAGGGCTCTTATTACCGGCAGCTCGGATTGGCTCAGCTCGAACCACGGCTTCAGGGACCTGATCGGCTCGTATCGTTACGGACGGAGCTCGATCCTGCTGAATCGTGTAGCGATCAGTTGCGCACGAGGCGAGTAATAGTAAGATTAGAACCAGACCACTGCGCCCGAGCCAAGCGCGCTCGACTGCCCGAACCGAAGGACACAGCAGTCTGAATGGGATCACTGTGCCTGTAATCCTGCCGCCAGGGCGTCAGCCAATTCAGTTACAGCCATCGCATACATCGAACTGTGGTTATAGCGAGTGATGGTGTAGAAGTTATTAAACACCAACCACTGCTGCGGGCCGTTCATGGTTTCAAGCTGCAGTGGCTTGATGCTTGCGTTACTCGGCAAGCCAACTGGGATGACACCTGTTGGCAGCGGTAACTCAGCTACCGTGTAGGGCAGTTTAAGTCCATCAGACAACCAATCAGCGCTCATAAACTGATCGGGGGCTAGCGTCTGAGCAATGGGCTGCCCTTCTTTCCAGCCGTGACGCTTAAGATAATTAGCCACGCTACCAATGGCATCGACCGGATTACCCCAAATATCAATGAACTCATCACCATCAAAATCGATCGCATAGGCGCGGTAGCTGCTCGGCATAAACTGGCCATAACCCATAGCACCAGCATAGGATCCAACGGGCTGCAATGGATCAATGTTCTGTTCTCGCGCAAGCGTGAGATAGGCAACGAGTTCTTTCCTGAAAAAAGGCGCCCGCTTGGGGTAATCAAAAGCGAGGGTCGAAAGCGCGTCAATCACCCGATAGGATCCGGCAATACGACCGTAGTAGGTTTCAACACCGATAATTGCGGCGATGATCTCGCTCGGAACACCAAGTTCGCGCTCTGCTCGCTCTAGAGCGGGCCCCTGCGCTTTCATAAACTCGACACCCTCTCTAATTCTTTGCTCGGTCACGAAAATCTTTCGGTAGTCGTACCATTGCAATACTTTTTCGGCAGGTCGAGAAATCGCGTCGATAATGGCTTGTTTCTTCTCGGCTTGGGCAAAAATCTCGTTGATGCTCTGCTCGCTATACTGAGCCTCTAGTAACGCAGGCTTCAGCGCTGCCAACTCTGGGTGGTCGGAGTAATCACCAAAACTCCAGCTCGATCCAACCACCAGCGCGAAACCGACACTGAATAGACTACGCATAAATCATTCCTCTCTAATTCAAGGGGCGCTTATCTTGACTAATCGCCATCAAAATACCAAAGCCCGCAAGCAGCGTGACAATTGACGTACCACCGCGACTCACGAGCGGCAAAGGCACACCAACGACGGGTAAAATCCCGGCAACCATCCCCATATTCACTACAATATAAACAAAAAAGGTCATGGTAATGCTGGCACCAACCAGACGCCCGTACATCGACGATGCGTTATAAGAAATCCACAGGCATCTCAGACAAATCAGGAGATAGACCAGCATCAACGCCAGAATACCACGAAAACCCTGCTCTTCGGCCAGCACTGCGATGATGAAATCGGTATGACTCTCGGGCAAAAAATCTAATAGAGCCTGTGTGCCTTCAAGATACCCCTTACCCGACCAACCACCCGAACCGATGGCGGTCTTGCTCTGAATAATATTCCAACCCGCACCCAAACGGTCGCTCTCTGGATTGAATAGGGTAAGCACCCTTTGCTTCTGATAGTCCCGCAAAAAATAGGCCCAGAGTGGCCATAAAGCAGATACCAGCAAGATCAGTGCGAAGCCCACGTAGCGCCAAGACAAGCCACTCAGAAAAAGCACCAACAAACCCGCCGTTGCCACCAAAATGGCAGTACCCAAATCAGGCTGCATAAAAATCAGAAAGGCAGGCGTGGCTACTAATATCAGAGTCGCAGCGACGTACTTAGGATTTGGCGGCAGAGTCCGCTTCGCCAAGTACCAAGCAACCGTGAGCGGTACTGCGAGCTTCATGATCTCGGAGGGCTGAAACCGAAAAGCGCCGAGTGAAATCCATCTTTGAGCGCCCTTGGCGCCTGTTCCCATCAACAGAACCAAAAATAGCGCTAGAATACCAACCAGGTAAAACCGAGGCGCCCAGCGCGAATAAATGTATATCGGTATCTGAGCTGCAACCACCATAACGACAAAACCTAAGCCTAAATAAACAGATTGCCGCAGCAGGACACCCGGATCGCCGTCAACCGCACTGGTGAGTGTCACAAAGCCAATACTGCAAAGTGTAAGCAAAAGAAGCAGCAGCGAGGGGTCGAGTTTTACAATAGCCCAGACACTGCGGGTATGCGCAAAGGACTGCCCATCATTGGGCATGCGTCGCAAATACTCAGCCACGCTCTGCAACCTCCTGAGTCGACGGAACTCGATTAGCGGGATCAGAGAACCAAGTATCTAAGACACTGCGCGCAACCGGCACGGCTGAACTACTCCCGCCACCGTTCTCAACAATCACTGCGATTGCAATTGAGGGCGACTCTACCGGCGCGAAAGCAACGAACAAACCGTGATTCCGATGGCGTTCAGCGATCGTTGTCTCGTCGTACTCCTCGTCTTGACCAATACCGATAACCTGCGCTGTCCCAGTTTTACTTGCCACCCGATAAGTGAGCCCTCTACTCATCGCTCGCGCTGTACCTGAATCCTCATGTACCACCGCTTCCATGCCGGCGATCACCGCTGCCCAGTGCTCGGGGGCGATGGCGGGAAAGTCTATTGGTGAGGACACCTTCGCCTCGCCGTCGATGTCCGCTACCAATGCTGGCAAATAAGCCTGACCACGCCCAGCGATAACAGCGGTCATAAATGCCAGTTGCAGTGGCGTGGCCAGCATATAACCCTGACCGATTCCAACACTCAGAGTCTCACCAGGAAACCAAGGCGCGCCTCTATTTGCTCGCTTCCACTGCGTCGACGGTAACACGCCTGACCGCTCCCCAGTGGTATCTAACGAGGTTTTCTTACCCAAGTAAAAGTGACTCAGAAAATCATGCATTCGATCCACCGTCATCACCCGCGCAAGGTCATAAAAATAGACGTCGCACGACTCGGCTATCGCCATGTGCAACTGGACAGTTTCTGCATGCCCCGTTCCGCGCAAGCGCAAAACCCAATCTCGATAACGGCGGTCACCACCGGGCAACTGGTACCAACCAGGGTCTGGGATGGCCGTTTCTGGCGTGATCAAACCCATTTGAAGCCCCCCCAGCGCGATCGCGGGCTTCACTGTTGAGCCAGGCGGATACTGCCCTTGAAGCGCTCGATTGAAGAGTGGCATATCTGGGGAATCGCGCCACTGAGCATACTGCTGCACACTGATGCCATTGATAAACTGATTAGGATCGAAACTTGGACTTGAGTATAAAGCTAAGATCCCGCCAGTTCTGGTGTCCAGGACGACTACAGCACCGCGCTGATCACCGAGGGCTTCTGCTGCCGCGCGCTGCAGATCTAAGTCGAGATGGAGTCTCAGGTCAGCACCCGGAACTGAAGGCGCTTGATCCACGACTCGCATAATCTGACCTCGAGCGTTGGTCTCTACGGTTTGCACGCCTGGTGCACCGAGTAGTGCGGCTTCGTAAAATTGTTCTATGCCAGTTTTACCCGTATGAAAGGTACCCTCATACAACCCTTCAGGTAACTTCGTCTGCTCTCGTTCGTTGATTCTTCCGACATAGCCAACCGCATGAGCAAACAAATCAGCATAGGGATACTCTCTCACCAGCTGAGCTTCTATTTCTACCCCTGGCAGTTTATAGCGATCTACCGCAATCAAGGCCCGCTCACGCTCGGTTAACCTGAACTTGAGCGGCACAGGCGCATAGGGTCTCGTGGACGGACGGCGTTGCTGAAATGCTTGAATATCATCGTCGGACAGCTCGATGATGGACTGGAGCTCGCTCAAGACTTGGTCCAAGCCTCCGGTTCTCTCGGCCACGACTGAGAGCAAAAAAGTCGGCTCATTACCCGCAATTAAACGGCCACCGCGCTCCCGAATTAGGCCACGTCGCGGGGCTATTGGCTGAGTTTGCAAACGATTTTGATCAGATTGTGCCGCGTAACGGTCGTAATCAACAATTTGAAGTTTGTAGTATTGCGCCGCGATTAAGCCAAACGCCAACACAATCAATACGGCGCAAACGACGAGGCGATCAACGAAAATTCTCGCTTCACGGGAGGGATCTTTTAAAACGGTTCTATCAGCAGCCAACTCGAGATCTCGTCATAAAGAGGTGCCAGTCAGGCCCGGTGATAAGGATGCCCGATGCCTATCGACCAAGCCCGATAGAGTTGCTCAATCAACACTACTCTGACCAGAGCATGTGGCAGTGTCAAGTCACTCAGCGATAACCGAAGATTGGCTCGAGCCAAGCACCGAGTATCTAATCCATCTGGGCCGCCAATCAGAAAAAGAATATCTTGGCGCAGCGAGAGCCAAGTTTGCCAATGCTGTGCCCACGCCTCTGTGGTTTCACGGCGCCCTTTGACATCTAGAGCGATCACATAATCATCGGGCTTTATGTGTTTCAACAAGCCCTCGCCTTCTATCTCATTGAGTTGCGCAGCAGAACGGTCTTTACGACGCTCGGCCAGCGGCAAAGTGTGCCACTCAAGCCTGATCTCCCGGGGTAGGCGCCGCTCATAATCACTCACCCCCTCCGCCACCCAGTTGGGTAACTTACCGGCAATGCTAACAATTTTAATCTTCACTCTCAGCCTGCACCGACCAGAGACGTTCCAAGTCATAGAACGCGCGCGTGGTAGGCAACATGACATGAACCACCACCCCACCCAGGTCGACAAGAACCCATTCGCCGGTATCCTGCCCTTCAACCCCCAAGGGCGGGCAATCGGCTTTCTTTGCTTCGACGGCAACATTCTCTGCCAAAGATTTCACGTGTCGATTACTGGTACCACTCGCGATAATCATGTAGTCAGTGACGTCAGTTAACTGGCCAACATCAAGGACCACCGGATTAACCGCTTTCAGGTCATCTAAAGCATTCTCTGCCAACGTTCGTAGTGCGAGTGAGTCGTTCATTCAATCTCTCTTGTGAGTCTAATTAGGTCGTTCAATTCAGGTACAGCCGATGTGCTGTAATGTAATCGCAAACGGACTCCGGCAGTAAATAGTCTACCGAGAGACCGCTCGCAATTCGCTCGCGGATATCAGTGGAAGAAACCTCAAGAGGCCTCGCCGCATGATAGGCAATACCTCCGCACGGCCGGCGATGCAAATCCTCTAGATCGCAGTGATGCTCATTAATCCATTGCGCAAGGGCGCCTTCTGTAGGCCAAGACCACCCCGGGCGAGTGATCACTGCAATGTGGGTGAGACTTAAAAAATTCTGCCACTGATGCCAGCTCATAAAATTTAGGATAGCGTCCGCCCCAACCGCCATAATAAGAGGTCGAGTCGCTCCCAGCTCTTGTCGAAATGAGCGCACAGTTTCAATGCTATACGAGGGTCCACGAACTGCGAGCTCTCGCCCATCGCAATACAAGAAGGGCATCGATGCTATCGCTAGCTGCACCATCGCCTGTCGCTGCTCTGCACTGACCGCAGGTGTTTCACGATGCGGCGGGTCAGCGGCCGGGATCAGTGCCACCCGATCGACCCCTATCGCCTCGCCTAACTCGATGGCCATACGAAGATGACCTATGTGTATCGGATCAAAAGTGCCGCCCATAAAAAGCAGTGGAGGGGAGCCCGATGTTAGCAACGAATTTGCCCCGTTCCATACACCACATATTTTTGGCAGGTGAGCCCCTCGAGACCCACCGGACCCCGGGCGTGAATTTTGTCAGTCGAAATGCCAATTTCAGCGCCCAAACCATACTCGAAGCCATCGGCAAATCGAGTCGACGCGTTAACCATGACCGAACTGGAATCGACCTCGCGTACGAATCTTTCAGCGTGACCATGATTCTGAGTGATAATGGCATCGGTGTGATGCGACCCATAATGCTCAATATGCTGGATTGCCTCGGTAATGTCGGCGACGATGCGTATCGCTAGAATCGGCGCTAAGTACTCGGCGTACCAATCATCCTCGTGCGCTGGCCGACACTCTTTTACCAGTAGGCGCGTCTCTTCACAGCCCCTTAACTCAACTTGCGCTGCCTCTAGCGCAGCGGCTATCGGTGGCAGTACTGATGGCGCCACAGCGCGCGCAACTAGCAGGGTTTCGAGCGTATTGCAGGTACCATAGCGCTGCGTCTTGGCATTCAAAACTAAGGCAACCGCCATGTCGGTCTCGGCGGTCTCATCGACAAAGATGTGACAGACGCCATCGAGATGTTTGATGACCGGCACCGTCGCCTGAGCCGCGACCCGTTCTATTAAACTTTTGCCGCCGCGGGGTACAATCACGTTGACGTAGTCATTCATAGTGACAAGCTCAGCAACCGCTTCGCGATCCGTGGTATCAACGACCTGAACACAGGCTTCGGGGAGATTGGCGGCCACCAGACCCGACTGGATACAACGAGCAATGGCTTGGTTCGAGAAAAATGATTCCGAACCACCTCGCAAAATAACCGCGTTACCCGATTTAATGCACAAACTACTCGCCTCGACCGTCACATTAGGTCGCGACTCGTAAATAATGCCGATCACACCCAGCGGCACACGCATTTTCCCTACTCGTATTCCCGACGGCATGGGCTGCACTTGATCGACTCGGCCGATGGGGTCTGCCAAGGTCATCACTTGTTGCAAACTCGCAATCATGGCATCGAGGCGCTGATCATCTAAAGTCAGCCTGTCAATCGCAGCGGCGTCGAGACCGTTTGCTCGAGCCTTGACAAGGTCTTGCTCATTGGCCTCTAAAATGTCTTGTCGAGAGGTGTTCACTGCAGTAGCAATGGCTTTGAGAGCATCATTGCGCCGCGACAAATCACTCAGCGCCAAGCGCTTAGCTGCCAGTTTGGCAGCGCTCCCGAGCTCATGCATGTAGGCTTTAATGGTCATAACCAAACTCTTGTTCACAAGCGCACAGTATATGCCAAACCAAGTCGAGGGGCATGTTTTACCAACATCTAAATCTGACTTATTGCGGTTGACAATCATTCTCATTATCATTACTGTTAGCGCCAAAGGAGGTTTCTATGTACATTTGTCTATGCCAAGGAGTTACTGATCGTCAGATTCGTCAGGCGGTCGATAGTGGCGTGCAAACCCTCGCTGAACTCAGCGCTTGCCTCGGTGTTGCTTCGCAGTGTGGTCGCTGTCAAGTCTCTGCTGAGACTCTTATTGCTGCCGTCCAGCAGGACACCCTCGCTTATCGCGCTCAAGGTGCCGCTTAGTACCCGATAGCATCCGCTGTTAGACCGCAGTACGCCGTCGAATCAGTTGGGCAAGAAAGGCCTGCACAAGGGGTCTAAGTGCAGTTGCGAATCACTCTAATTATCACTAAAATTTCTTTTAAAAACAGCGGCTTATAATTGCAATAGCCCCGTTTAAACACTACTATAAGTGCTCACGTTAAAGGAGCAGCATTATGCGCGGTGACAAAACACTGATCTCACACCTGAACAGGGTCTTGGGCAACGAGCTAGTTGCCATTAACCAGTATTTTTTGCATGCCAAAATGTACAAAGACTGGGGGCTTGGTGAGCTAGCAGAGCATGAGCATCACGAATCAATCGATGAGATGAAGCATGCCGACAAACTCATTGAGCGCATCCTCTTCCTTCAGGGGCTACCTAACCTCCAAGATTTGGGTAAGCTAATGATTGGCGAGAACGTCCCTGAAATGCTGGAAGCGGATCTGAAACTTGAACATATCGCACACCACGATCTGAAGGCAGGCATACAATACGCTGAATCGATCGGTGACTACGTTTCAAGAGACTTGCTAGCGGCCATCTTAGCCGCCGAGGAAGAGCACGTGGATTGGCTCGAAACTCAAATTGGTCTGATTGAGCGGCTCGGCCTGCAGAACTATCTCCAGTCCGCGGTTAAGACGCTTAAACCCTTATAAAGTGAGCCCAATGCGGCCCCTACTCTCCAGCAGGGGCTTGCACTGCTGCCTTAATAAGCAGCTCTAGCTCTCCGTTAGCGTGCATTTCCGTCACGATATCACATCCGCCGACCAACTCTCCCCCGACCCAAAGCTGTGGGAAGGTGGGCCAGTTAGCATAAGTGGGAAGATGCTGCCGAACATCTGGATTTGATAACACGTCTACGTACGCGAAACGCTCACCACAGCCCATCAGCGCTTGCACTGTCCGGGCAGAAAACCCGCACTGGGGCTGATTTGGAGAGCCCTTCATATACAGCAGAACTGGGTTGCTTTCGATTTGCTCTTTGAGTGTTGCTATTACATCGCTCATGGTTGCGCGCTCCTTAAAGGCCACAGTGTACTGTAAATGGCATTGAAGATCAGAAACTCAAGCTATATTACGCAAATATTTCACCAAAGTAGACCATGATCGTTGCCGCAGAACACAGCGAGCGTTAAAATTCGACTCGGGCAGCGTGACGCTGCCTTTTTTCATTGCATGAGGCCTTGCCGTGTCATCGATTATGCCGACTTATAACCGTTTACCTTTATCTTTTGTGAGGGGACACGGTGCATGGTTATATGAAGCGAATGACACCGCGTACCTAGATGCCCTCACCGGCATCGCCGTAACCGGACTCGGACACTGTCACCCCGCAGTCAGCCGGGCCATTGCAGATCAAGCGTCGCAGCTCGTCCACTGCTCCAACATTTATCATATTCCGGTACAAGAGGCACTCGCTGAGCGGCTATGCGCCGTCGCTGGCATGAACTCAGTATTCTTTTGCAACTCTGGTGCAGAAGCCAATGAAGCGGCGATAAAACTCGCCCGATTATACGGCCACCAACAAGGGATAGAGTCACCTGCGATTATCGTCTTAGAGCACGCGTTTCACGGTCGAACCTTAGCCGCTTTGACAGCGACGGGTAACGCGACTATTCAAGTCGGGTTTGGGCCCTTAGTACCTGGGTTTGTGCGTATTCCTGTGAACAATATCGACGCCCTCGACGAGGCCATTCAGAAACATCCAAACATTGTCGCCGTGTTGGCTGAACCCGTTCAGGGAGAGGGAGGCGTCAGGCGTCTCGAGGACGCGTTTGCGAAAGCCCTCAGAGACCGCTGCACGACTCACAACTTATTGCTTATGTTCGATGAGGTTCAGTCTGGCAATGGTCGAACAGGCAGCTACTTTGCCTATCAACAACTAGGCTTTGAGCCAGACGTTGTGACAACGGCAAAGGGCCTTGGCAATGGTATGCCCATTGGTGCGTGCTTGGCTAAGAACGCTGCGGCCAAGGTGCTCTCTGCTGGCAATCATGGCTCTACTTACGGTGGCAATCCCCTGGCTTGTGCGGCGGCAAATGCGGTCGTCAACACCATTGAAGAGCAGGCTCTAGCAGCCAGAGCGCCCATTATCCGATCCCTGATACTTGACTCAATGCTGTCTGCTTTGCGCAATCCCAACCCCATAGAAGCCATTACCGGGCAGGGATTGATGATCGGGCTGGCGATGCCTGACGCGTGTCCGGAAATCGTGACCCTAGCAGTCAAGAATCAACTGTTGCTTAATGTCACCTCCAGCAAAGTCATTCGATTACTTCCTGCGCTCACTTTGAGTGACGACGAGGCAGTATTGATTGGTGAACGGCTAGCGGCCACGATAGACCATTACACGCAACGAGATGCGGGGTAAGACCATGACCCAACCACGTCATTTTCTGAGGCTGACCGACCTGAGCCGAGACGAATTATTTGGGCTGCTGCACAGGGCCATAGAACTCAAGCAAGCCCATCGGAGCGGCATACCGCACGCGTCTCTTCCCGGCTCTACAATGGCGATGATTTTCGAGAAAGCATCTACTCGAACACGCGTGTCATTTGAAGCGGGCATGGCGCAACTCGGTGGTCATGCTCTATTCCTCGCCCCCAATGATACTCAGCTCGGCAGAGGAGAGCCTATCGAGGATACGGCAAGAGTCATATCGCGGATGGTAGATATCATCATGATCCGCACCTCCGAGCACCATCGGATCGAGCGCTTCGCCGCACATTCGAAGGTGCCTGTCATCAATGCGCTGACAGATGAATCACACCCCTGCCAATTACTCGCAGACATGCTGACCTGGCTTGAGCACCGCGGTGATATGAAGGGTAAAACGGCAACTTGGATCGGCGATGGTAACAACATGTGCCACTCATTCATTCGTGCAGCCGAGCGTTTCGACTTTCACCTGAATATTACCTGCCCGAGCGGCTATGAACCGGATGCATCATTACTGGCCCAGTACTCAGACCGAGTCACCCTATTCGAGCACCCAGCAATGGCTGCTAAAAATAGCCATCTGCTCGCCACAGACGTGTGGGCATCTATGGGACAGGAGTCACAAACCCAGGCTCGTAAAGCTGACTTCGAAGGGTATCAGATCAACGCCGAACTGCTCGCCCACGCCGACCCTGAAGCACTCTACTTGCACTGCCTTCCGGCGCATCGAGACGAAGAAATTAGCACTGAATTGTTGGAGGCGCCCGATAGCGTTATTTGGGATGAAGCTGAAAACAGGTTACACGCGCAAAAAGCGCTCATCGAGTTCTTACTCAGCCAATAAAGCCCAAATGATCCGCCTTGGTGCGACCAAAATGCTAAATAACCAATAACAATAAAAAGCCTCTTAGATATAGCAAATTAATCCTATTCGAACGCCCGTGCCGATAATGCCAACCTAAGCCTAGTTGCGAGCGCATAGCGGTTAGGAATCACTAACCATCCTCTTTATACACAGAGTATCCACAGTAAAAGCCCGCAGTAGTGCCCTTGCATTACGGGGCGACCACCGCTATCTTGTGGAGCTTGAATAGACCAAACACCATATATGGTGTTCACACTCAAAAAGCCGCGTATCACGCAGGGCTCAAACTTTAGCCGGAGCACGAATGGAAACAACAACATCAGCACCGCAAACAGCACCCGTCCACAAGCCACAAACTGCTGTCAGCTCGATCGAAGCTACTGCGCCGGGAACACTCAAAGTCATCAAACGAAACGGGCAAGTGGTACCGTTCAATAGCAGTAAAATTACGGTAGCGATTACCAAAGCGTTCCTGGCCGTAGAAGGCGGTACCGCAGCGGCATCGAGCCGGATCCACGAAACTGTCGCCGATCTGACAGATCAAGTGGTAAGCACTTTCCAAAGAAGAATGCCCTCTGGTGGCACCATCCACATCGAGGACATCCAAGACCAAGTCGAACTCGCCCTGATGCGAGGAGGCGAGCATAAAATAGCACGCGATTACGTCATCTATCGGGAAGAGCAGTCTCGGAAAAGAGCCCAGCGACAGGCCCTATCAGCGGAAGCAGAAAAAGCAGCGGGCGCCATTACCGTAGTGCAAGCCGACGGATCCCGAGCACCCCTAGATATTGATCGCTTGCAAACAGTTGTAAGCGAAGCATGTGCTGACCTCGTCGATGTGAGCGCGTCTAAAATCCTTGAAGAGGCACTCCGCAATCTGTATGACGGTGTTTCGCTAGAAGAAGTCACAACCTCTCTCGTCATAACTGCTCGAACACTGATTGAGCAGGAGCCCAACTACACCTACGCCGCCGCAAGACTCTTGTGCGATGACTTGCGCAGTGAAGCTCTCACCTTCTTAGGTATCGCCGATAAAGCGACTCAAGAAGAAATGACTCGGTATTATCCAGCGGCGCTGAGCGCCTACATTACGAAAGGAATCAGTCTCGAACTCTTGAGCCCAGAACTGGCTACATTTGATCTGGAGCAGCTCGGAGCAGCAATCCAGCCAGAGCGCGACTTACAGTTTACTTATCTGGGGTTACAGACTCTCTACGATCGCTATTTTATTCACAGCAACGATACCCGCTTTGAGTTACCTCAAATCTTTTTCATGCGAATCGCCATGGGTCTGAGCGCCAAAGAAGACGACAAAAATGCACGAGCCATTGAATTTTATCAGCTACTGAGCTCTTTCGATTACATGAGCTCAACCCCCACTTTATTCAACTCGGGCACACTCAGACCACAGCTGTCATCATGCTACTTGACCACCGTGCCTGATGATCTCAGCGGCATTTATGGTGCCATTCGCGATAACGCCCTGCTCTCAAAGTGGGCGGGCGGCTTAGGTAATGACTGGACACCAGTGCGAGCACTTGGCGCCTACATCAAAGGCACTAACGGCAAATCGCAGGGAGTCGTTCCCTTCTTAAAGGTCGTTAATGATACCGCTGTAGCGGTGAATCAGGGCGGCAAGCGCAAGGGGGCTGTCTGTGCTTACCTAGAAACTTGGCACTTAGATATCGAAGAGTTCATCGAGCTCAGAAAGAACACCGGCGATGACCGGCGTCGCACCCATGATATGAATAGCGCCAATTGGATTCCTGACCTGTTCATGAAGCGTGTTTTTGAAGGGGGTGAGTGGACGCTCTTTTCACCCAACGACACGCCAGATCTGCACGATCTATACGGATCTGACTTCGAGCAACGCTATCAGGCGTGCGAGGATATGACGCGTGATGGCAGCCTAAAACTGTTTAAACGTGTAAAAGCAGAGAACCTATGGCGAAAAATGTTGGGCATGCTGTTTGAAACAGGGCACCCATGGATTACGTTCAAAGATCCGTGCAACTTGCGATCGCCGCAGTCACATGTGGGTGTCGTTCACTCTTCTAATTTGTGTACAGAAATTACACTCAATACCAATCAAGAAGAGATCGCTGTGTGTAATTTAGGATCCATCAACCTGCCAAGGCACGTTGAGAATGGCGTTTTAGATCTAGAGAAATTACAACGAACAGTAACAACCGCTGTGCGTATGCTCGACAACGTGATTGATATTAACTACTACTCGGTGCCGCAAGCAGAGCGCTCTAATCTGAGACATCGGCCTGTCGGCCTGGGTTTGATGGGCTTTCAAGACGCGCTGTACAAGAAACATATCGCCTACGGTTCCGCTGAAGCGGTGGAATTTGCCGACCGTTCAATGGAAGCGATTAGCTACTATGCCATCGAAGCGTCATCTAAGCTCGCCGAAGAACGTGGTGCTTACTCTAGCTTTGCAGGCTCGCTGTGGAGCCAAGGCATACTCCCCATAGACTCGATCGAACGATTGGCCGAGTCCAGAGGTGATCAGTATCTGCAGATCGATCGATCAACCACGCTCGACTGGGACGAACTCAGACGTCGCGTCGTCACCAAAGGTATGCGCAACTCAAACGTCATGGCGATAGCGCCAACAGCGACGATTGCGAATATTACCGGTGTATCGCAATCCATCGAGCCTACCTATCAGAACCTGTATGTGAAATCGAATTTATCGGGCGAATTCACAGTGGTTAACCCCTACCTGGTCAACGATCTAAAGGATCGCGGCCTGTGGGATAAGGTTATGGTAAATGACTTGAAATACTACGATGGCAGCGCACAAGCCATCGATCGGATTCCCGACGATTTGAAAGCGATCTACGCGACTGCATTCGAGGTCGAGCCAAGATGGATTGTCGAAGCAGCAAGTCGGCGTCAAAAATGGATCGACCAAGCACAATCGTTGAATCTCTACATTAATAACGCCAGCGGTAAAAAACTGGATGTGACCTATCGTATGGCTTGGTTGAGCGGCCTGAAAACGACTTACTACCTGCGCTCATTGGCGGCGACTGGTACAGAAAAGTCTACCGTAGACAAAGGTACGCTCAATGCCGTGGCATCGGCCGCAGCACCCCAGCCGGCACCCGTACCTCAAGCTTGTTCGCTAGACGACCCCGACTGTGAAGCGTGTCAATAGCCAACAAAAAGACGACATCAAGGAGATATCGAATGTTAAGTTGGAATGAATATCACGAAGAAGACACACTGGAAGCCACATCGAATGCAGCCGCAGTGGCAGTGCGAAACGAGGTACTTGCTAAGAAGCCAGAACCTGAGGTTGTGGTAGAAACAGCAATTGAACCGGCACCCGCTGTGGTCAACGAGGAAATCCTGGAGCGAGCCGCACAAGCCGTTGCCAGCCTCGATGTCGCACCTGGCTTGGAAGAGCTAGAAATGGGCGCGGCGCGCGTCTCTGTCGACGAAAAAGCCATGATCAACTGCCGCGCCGACCTCAATCAGCTCGTGCCTTTCAAATATGACTGGGCTTGGCAGAAGTATATCGATGGCTGTGCTAACCACTGGATGCCTCAAGAAATCAATATGACCGCCGATGTCAGCACATGGAAAAGCAACGACGTTCTCACGGATGACGAGCGACGTATCGTAATGCGTAGCCTTGGGTATTTCTCGACCGCCGACTCCTTGGTAGCAAATAATCTCGTGCTGGGTATTTATCGTCTGATCACCAATCCAGAATGTCGGCAATATTTACTTCGCCAAGCCTTCGAAGAGGCGATCCACACCCACGCATACCAGTACTGCATCGAGTCCCTGGGAATGGATGAAGGCGAAGTGTTCAATATGTACCGAGAGGTCCCAAGTGTTGCTAAAAAAGCGACTTGGAGCCTGTCACATACGCACAGTCTCAGCGACCCCAATTTTAACACTGGCACAACAGAGAATGATCAGACCTTACTCCGCAATCTGATCGGGTTTTACGCCGTCACTGAGGGTATCTTCTTTTACTGTGGTTTTACTCAAATCCTATCGATGGGTCGTCGCAATAAAATGACCGGTGTCGCCGAGCAATTTCAGTACATACTCCGTGATGAGTCGATGCACCTTAATTTTGGTATCGACGTGATCAACCAGATCAAGTTGGAAAACCCGCATCTTTGGACTGAAGCTTTCCAGCAAGAAGTGATTCAGATGTTGATCGAGGGTACCCAGATCGAGATCGAGTATGCTCGAGATACCATGCCACGTGGCGTGCTCGGTATGAATGCTGCGATGATGGAAGAGTATCTGCAGTTCATTTGTAACCGTCGTCTTGCCCAGCTAGGACTGCCAGAGCAATTCCCTGGTGTACAGAATCCCTTCCCCTGGATGTCTGAAATTATGGACCTCAGAAAAGAAAAGAACTTTTTTGAGACTCGCGTGATTGAGTATCAAACAGGTGGCGCCCTATCTTGGGACTAGTCCTGCGTTAATCTCTCGGGGGCTCGACCGAATCCAGCGTCGAAGCCCTCGAGACTTCCACACAACCTATCCCCCACTCGCTGATCCCTACTGTCATTGACCTCGGCAGACAACTCAGCAAACGTTGATACCTGTTCCCTCTGCTCACGCCAATGACACGCCTGCATCAGATTAGATTCGAGTGAACGCCGGCAATGATTCCAGTAATTGGCGCCCATAGGGCTTGGTTAACAAGCGGGTATCGAGAATGGTGATTTGTCCACTATCTCGCTCTGTTCTGAGCAACCGACCGCAAGCCTGAAGCAATTTAGCACCCGCATCGGGCACCGATATCTCTTTGAAAGCATTGCCACCTTGTGCTTCCACCCATTCACTTAAAGCGGCCTCACGCGGATCATCGGGGACCGAAAACGGGATTTTAGCAATGATCACGTGCTCGCAGTACCGAGCAGGTAGGTCCACACCTTCGGCAAAACTCGCAAGCCCAAACAAGACGCTTTGGCCACCAGCATCGATAATGTGCTTGTGTTGCTCAATTAACGATTTTTTCGATTGGACATCTTGCTTCAAAATCCGTTCCTGCAAGGCGCTTGGCAAACCCTCGTAAACCGTAGTCATTTGGCGTCGTGATGAGAACAAAACGAGAGTCCCGTCTGCTTGGTCTAGCAACTCTGGCATGCGTTCGATCAAGGCTTGTGTGTGGGCCGGGGCGTCATTAGCTGCGGGAAGATCGCTGGGGATATGGAGCCGCGCGCGCGAGTAGTCAAAGGGACTCGTTACCGCGACATACTGCGCATCGCTCGGTGTTCCGGCATGCAATTTGAACCGATCAAAACGCCCCAGAGCGGTGAGAGACGCCGAGGTGAGAACAACCCCGGCCGCTCTCTCCCAAAGGTGACTCTGCAAAAATGCCGAGGCCAAGATAGGACTGGAGTGACAGCTAATGCCAACTCCCGAGTTACCATACTGGTACCGTATCCAGCGAGCTGGCGGCGGGCTATCCACTGTACTATGCCCGAAATCAGACCATAAGGCCTGTGTCAGTTCAAGGCGACTCGAAATACTTTGACAAGCGCTTAGGTAAACTTCGACAGATTCCTTATCGATGGCCTCCTGATCAAGAAGCTCCTCACATTGGAGCGTTAATCGCTCGACCAGTGAACCAACTTTAACACCAATGACACTGCAGCCCATGAACGCCTCTTGGAGAATCTGGGGAACCAGACCGTGCTCAAACCGCTGCTCGAGTGCTGGCACATCTTGGCCTTTATCTTCTAGTTCGAGGGCTGCGCTAATGGTTGTCTCGAGCGCATCCGCCAATTCCTTTAAGTGCCCCATCAGGCGAGCCACCAAAGCATCCAAAGTATGTGTTTTAAAGAATGACGTACTCTGCTCTAGCCACTTGCGAGTATCTTCAGTCCACTGGAGCGTGCTTTGGAGGTGACAAAACGCGGTACTGTGATTCTTGGCTTTCTCCGCCAGATGATGCGCCTCATCGAAGATATAAAGCGCATCCTCAGGCGCAGGCAAAACCACACCCCCGCCAATGGACAGATCAGACAGTACCAAATCATGATTGGTAACGATCACATCGGCATCAGCGAGTTGTTCGCGAGCTTTATAAAAGCTGCATTGGGCGATATAAGTACAGCGCCGTCCAGTACATTGAGCGTGGTCACTGGTTACGGGGAACCAAGCCGAATCGGTAATGGCTTCAGCAAGGTTGTCTCGGTCCCCGTCCCAATCACCGCGCGCCAGACCGTCCATTAATCGCTCGTAAGTGGCGGAATCATCTTCTTGATTCCAATGATATTCATCGGGATAGAGTGGGATCGTTTGCGAACTTGGTGCTTGATTGAGCGCCTGATCTAAACGCGCCAAACAAACATAACGGCGTCGGCCTTTTGCCAGCACCACAGAAAATTCTAATCCGCTGTGACGGGCGATATCGGGCAAGTCCTGAAACATCAGCTGTTCCTGCAAAGCCACGGTTGCCGTCGAGATCACCAACCGCTTCTCGCGCGCTTGCGCAATCGGCACTGCCGCTATGGTATAAGCAATGGTCTTTCCAGTGCCTGTACCCGCTTCTATTACGGCAATGGGTGGCGACAGATCAAAAGCCCCTTTGGCAAGGGCGCGGGAGACCTCGGCAATCATCTGGCGTTGCCCCCAGCGGGGCTCTAGACCTCTAGCCTCTGACAGCCTTGAATAAGCTTCTCTAATCTTCGACTTTACGTCGTCAGTGAGCACTCACACTCCCCGAAAAGCCAATGCTTGTGAAACCGCATTAGCGTACATATGGAGCACCTTTTTCTGATCCATTTCAGGTAGCTCAACGATACGCCGCTCAAACTGATCACGAGGTATAGATCCGTCAGCTATCACAAGATTATCAGGTAAAGTCTTGCCCGGATTCAGGCGTTCCCACGCCCAAAGATTGGTGGGATGTAGCCGATAGTTCCCAATCACCTGACGATCTATCTCGGCGACGATCTCGGCAATGGTACTAAATTCTTTTACCAGGGGTTCGCCAAAGGCGATATGAACTCTGCCTTTTGCGCCTGCAATTCCACGAGCGATCGAGCTCGCGTCTTCATGTTCTGCTTTATGGTAGTCGCCCTCTTGATCGAGAGTCGCTAACTCATGTGCTTTGAGAGCGTCGCAAGGATCGAGTTCATACGCAATCGACACGGGTACGATATTGAGCCGCCGGACGGCATCACCAAGAGGCTCCGACTTATCTCTTCCCAGCAATAACATTTTAATCACCGCTGGCTCTGTGCGATCAAGGCCATCTTTTGCTCGACCTTCTCGCTGAGCGATCCAAACGGGCTGGCCGTCTTTTTGCAGAGAGCACTCGATGTATGCCGCGAGAAGTTTACTGGCTTCCAAGAGTTGCCGAGGCCCCGCGAGGGTGCGGCGCACAATGAAACTTTTGTTAAGCCTCATTAAGTCTGAAATCCAAGGCTTCGACAGTAGATTGTCTCCGATGGCGATTCGACAGGTGACTCGATTCATTCGATGTAAAGCGTAGTTCGTGAATGCAGGATCGAGTGCGATATCGCGGTGATTGCTCACAAAAAGATAGGGTCCGTCACTCAGCTTCTCTAGACCACTGGCGGTAAATCCAGCTGTGGTTCGAGCCACCATACGATCCATATATTGACGGATCAGCAACTGTATGGCCTCGACGCTTTCTACGCCTCTGAGCTGATGCATCAGTATCCATTTTACAAATGGCCGGAATAACCAACCAAAAGGCCGCCAAGAGGCGCCAAGGCGCAATGCCAGTAGACTGTCGAGCAGCTCAGGATCTGCTCTTAGGCGAGTAAGAACTGGCTTTACTTCGATATCATTATAGGGTCGTATTGACGCGAAACGATCGTCCACGTGCACTCCTTATGCAATTAGCGCCGCTACCATATCGAAAACGAGGCTCTGAGTCACCACGCGGGGCGAGCAAATGTCACCAAAGTAGGTTAGTGACAAATTGGCTGCGCCTTGGTATTCGCCCTACTCGATTTTTTTGCTAATCTAAAACCTGTTAGGACTTACAAACGGACGATAACTATGGATGCCAGCTCAGCAACTCTTTTCACCTTTGGACTCGCCAGCCTGCTAATTAGCTGGGTACTGTTGCTGATCACCAGCTGGAAAGAAGACTTCACCTGGGGTTTGTTTACACTCCTGCTACCCCCCATTTCTTATCTTTACGCCCTATCACAACCGAGCAAAGCGGGGGCGCCTATCATCTTCGCAATCGCTGGCTGGGGTTTAATCCTGTTCAGCTAGTCAGTGACTCAGCTGAACACCAACTTAATGCACTAACGCGGGCCACGCGGTTGAGCATAACCTCAAGGGCTACTGATACCAGTGGCGCCACTAGGTGCTGACCTTGTGATACTCCAGAGCCGCGAACAGGCGAGTTAAATGAGCACGCTCCGCTGCCGGTGGATGCTACTAAGTCACGAACAGGCGGGTCAAATGAGCGCGTTCCGCAGGTCCAAGAGCGAGGACTTCCGACAGATAAGCCTCTAGTGATCCCGCTTGACGACGCGCTTCATCGAAGGCCGCCTCTAGATATTCACGTCTGGTGTCCACGATAGGGATGAGGATGCTTTCAGGTAATGCTTCAAATCCATATTTTTGTCTTAAGATTGAAGTCTGCGTATCCGCTAAAAAGTATTGGCGCGTTAATAAATAATCGGCCATCACTTGCTCTACTTCGACACCAAGCGCCAGTAAAATCAAAGCGACTGCGAAGCCTGTCCGGTCTTTACCTGCGGCACAATGCACCAATAGATTGGGGGCATCATGATTGAGTAGACTAGCAAACATGGCCCGAAAGGTAGCCGAGTGGGATCGGGCGAACTCGCGGTAAATAGCACACATAAACTCGTGGCTGTCATTGGGGCTAGAGGCGAACTCGGCCAGCGCTTCGAGCGCACCATGCTGATGCCCCGGCGCTATTGGTAAAGGCAGGACGCACGGTATTGACTCTACCACCCCCGCACTGTTGGGGTATTGACTCTGCTCGGATATCCTCCGTAAATCGAATAAATGAGTTAGCTCGAGAGCCCGCACACACTCGATATCTGGCGCCGTTAACTCGCTCAGATGCCCGGCTCTAAACAAACGACCTGCTCCGATCGTTTGACCCTTTACGGTCGACTTCTGCGCCCCAAAGTCTCGGAAATTAGGCGTCCCGACAAGGTCTATTCTCACACTGATTACCTCTTACAACACACGGTTTTGGAGTGTAGCACGCTTTATTTTCAAGCCGATGTCAGCGCGCGGTATCATTTCAGTAATTTTGGGCAAAAGTTGAAGACAACAGTTGACACCTACGGCCAAAGTGACAATAATCCGCCCTCTTAAAATTTTGTAAAGGTTGGTAATCGTGGCGAACTCTCCACAGGCAAAAAAACGCGCAAGACAGGCGGAAAAGCGACGCAATCACAACGCAAGCCTGCGTTCACTGGGTCGAACTGTGATCAAGAAGATCATCAAATCGATTGAAAGTGGTGATCAGGCGGCTGCGCAAACAGCCTATACTGCAGCAGTGCCGGTCATTGACCGACTAGCTGACAAGGGTATTATCCACAAGAACAAAGCAGCGCGACACAAGAGCCGTCTCAATGCCCAAATCAAGGCACTGAGCGCGTAATATCTCCTTAAGCGTTCGAGTATAAAAAACCGGCTTTCGCCGGTTTTTTTGTATGACGGCACCGACTATAAAAGCACCATGTTGTCGCGATGAATCGCTTCAGCGTCCGCTGCATAACCTAGCAGCTCTGCAACATCTTGGGAATTCAGCCCTTTTGTGCGCAGTAACTCCTCTGAACTGTAGTTGACCAAACCTCTCGCGACGGCTCTGCCATCTGCGGCAACACATAAGACCGCGTCACCACGATCAAAACATCCAACCACCTCGACCACACCAACTGGCAGTAAGCTGCGCCCCCTCTGAGTCAGCACATCAACCGCACCTTGGTCGATAACGAGCTGACCACCCTCTTTTTGTAGCCCGGCAAGCCATTGCTTACGAGCCGTAATCGGCGCCTTGTCCGCGGTCAAATAAGTCCCCAACTGTGCTCCCGACGCCACCTCTGTAATCACTGCTGGGCGCCGCCCATTAGCGATAATGGTGCTCGCTCCCGATCTAGCGGCAAGTCGTGCAGCTTTAAGCTTAGACCGCATTCCCCCGCGCCCCAATCGACCACTCTCGCCCGCCATCTCATCTAGGCTCGCATCGCTTGCCTGCCCTATTTCGATGAGTTGAGCATCGCTGTGAGTTCTGGGATCTGCCGTGAACAACCCTTCTTGATCAGTGAGGAGTAGCAACATATCAGCATCGACAAGATTGGCAACGAGGGCAGCTAAAGTGTCATTGTCTCCGAATCGGAACTCTTCGGTTGCGACCGTATCATTCTCATTGATAATTGGAATCACCCCTAGCTCGAGCAAACGATTCAGTGTGTTGCGTGCATTGAGATAGCGATCGCGATCACGCAGATCATCGTGGCTCAAAAGGACTTGTGCCGTGGTTTTCTGATAGCGCGCAAAAGCCGTCTCGTAGGCTCGCACCAAATGCGTTTGTCCGACAGCAGCAGCGGCCTGTAAATCGTGTAACTTTTTAGGCCGCTCAGACCACCCAAGATGAGCCAGCCCAGCGGCGACTGCGCCACTGGATACAATCACTACCTGTTTACTTTGCGCCAATAGCTCGTGGCACATTGCGACAATACGAGCAACCACCTCGGGTTGGAGCCCTTCACCATCATCTGTGAGCAAGGCGGATCCCAACTTAATAACCCATCGCTGAGCCCTTGGAATAGCGGAACGTTGTATGCTGTTGGTCATTACTGTACGTATTCCACTTCTACATCATAGTCGTCATCATCGTAGTCGTCGTCGTCATCGTCATCTGAGCTCTCTGCCCTGACTCGCGTTGACTCGATTTTAGCGCGCGCCTCAGCTTGCAAAGCCAGCTGAATATCCGCCTCGCGCTGCGCTAGATCAGAATCAAGTCTCTCGGCGTCTCGCCAATCCTCGAGCTGAATCATAATCGCTTGTATCAAAGCCTGGGTACCTGTGTTTGCCAACGCAGAAATCACAAAAACGGGGCCTGTCCAGCCTAGAACATCTACCACCTCTTGGACTCTCTCGTTCTGTGTCTCTTCATCGAGCACGTCGGCTTTATTGAGCACCAGCCACCGAGGTCGCTCTGCAAGCAAAGGACTAAATGCCTCTAACTCACGCACGATAGCGAGCGCATGTTGAGCCGGAGACTCGTCATTCCACGGTGCCAAATCAACGAGATGGAGCAATAGTCGATTACGTGTTAGGTGTTTTAAGAATCGAATCCCTAACCCAGCGCCATCAGCAGCGCCCTCGATTAACCCGGGGATATCAGCCACCACGAAGCTCCGCAAGGGATCGACACGGACAACGCCTAAGTTGGGCACCATAGTGGTAAACGGGTAGTCCGCTACTTTGGGTTTAGCCGCGGAAATTGCCCGAATCAGGGTCGATTTTCCAGCATTCGGCATCCCAAGAAGGCCCACATCCGCCAGTACTTTCAACTCAAGCTTTAAGCGTCGCTTCTCTCCCTCTGAACCGGGGCTGGTTTGTCGAGGCGCCCGATTGATACTCGACTTAAAGCGAGTATTCCCCAAGCCATGAAAACCACCCTGCGCCACCTTCAAGCACTGACCCGCTTCTGACAAATCCCCCAGTACCTCGTTGGTATCGATATCGATGACCGTCGTTCCGACGGGCACTTTAAGTGTCAGATCGTCGCCACTTCTGCCAGTACAATTACGACCCTGACCAGGCGAACCATTAGCGGCACGAAAGCGCCTTTGGAAACGATAATCGACCATGGTGTTCAAGTTTTCATCGGCTTCCAGATAAACGCTGCCGCCATCGCCGCCATCCCCACCATCGGGTCCGCCTTTGGCAATATACTTCTCTCTGCGAAAGCTCAAACATCCGCCGCCACCGTTGCCAGCAGCCACATCGATAATAGCTTCGTCTACAAATTTCATGTTGGCATCCTAAGGTGTCGTTCTGGCACCCAAAAAAAAAGCCCCGTCAGCTGACGAGGCTTTCAATCGCTGCGCGACTCAACCTCAAACAGCGACTATTTGTACAAACTTTCTGTTGTTGGGTCCGCGCTGAACAAACTCAACCCGCCCTTCGACTTTCGCGAAGAGGGTGTGGTCTTTACCACAACCGACGTTGTCACCAGCGTGCATTTTAGTACCACGCTGACGAACAATAATACTTCCCGCACTTACGAGTTGACCGCCAAACCGCTTAACGCCAAGGCGTTTGCTTTCGGAATCGCGACCGTTACGAGTACTACCACCTGCTTTTTTATGCGCCATTTCGCTACTCCCTGACTACGCCTTAATCTCAGTAATCTTGACTTCGGTATACCACTGACGATGTCCCGCCTGCTTCATGTGATGCTTTCGGCGATTAAACTTCATGATTTTCACTTTATCGTGGCGACCGTGTGCCACAACTTCCGCTTTAACTGTCGCCGACTCCAACACAGGTGTCCCAATGACGGGGGTGTCACCACCGATCATAAGCACTTGATCAAACTGAATCGTCTCGCCAGTAGCGGACTCTAATTTTTCAAGCTTGAGAGTTTCACCCTCAACCACGCGATGCTGCTTTCCACCGCTGACAATCACTGCGTACATAATTTTTTCCTTCGTTAGCCATCTCGCAATATAATGACTCGGCGCGTCGCCGAGGGCAGAGCTTGGCACGTTAATTCAGCAACTAATGCACCTGTGCGTTAGCCGGGGTGCGGATTATAGGCTAAGAACTTCGCTGACACAAGCGGGCAAGCAAATCGGCGAGACTTCGCTTATACTGACCTTGACACCAATGATCCAGCTACTTAGCATCGCTGCCACTATCGGATTTTGACCTAACCATGCCGCCACTAAGCTCGACCATTGCCAGCGCATTCGAAGACGTGAATCAGCTGATTCTCGAGAACCTGCGCTCGGACGTTAGCCTGGTTGAAGATATCGGACAATACATTATCGATGCCGGCGGGAAACGACTTCGGCCTCGCTTGTGCCTTCTCACTGCAGCAGCGCTCGGCAACATCACAGCAGCGCACAACGCTTTCGCTACAGTGATCGAGTTTTTGCACACAGCCACCTTACTTCATGACGACGTCGTTGATGTCTCCACCTTACGCCGAGGACGAGCCACTGCGAATGCTGCTTTTGGCAATGCACCGAGCGTTTTGGTCGGTGACTTCATCTATAGCCGAGCCTTTCAGTTGCTTGTCAGTATCAACGATATGCGCGTGTTAAGTGATATCGCCAATACGACCAATCGGATCGCCGAGGGCGAGGTACTACAATTGGTTCGTGCCGGCGACGCCAACACCTCTGAAGCTCAGTATTACGAGGTGATTAAAGCAAAAACCGCGGCGCTCTTTGGGGCCGCATGCTATGGCTCGGCGCTCCTTTCCGGGGCGCCCGAGCAGACCTGCACCCATATGCGATCATTTGGTCTTAATCTTGGGGTGGCATTTCAGATTGTCGATGACCTGCTAGATTATCAGGGCGACGCCAATACAATGGGTAAGAACGTCGGAGACGACCTTGCAGAAGGCAAACCAACGCTGCCCCTCATTTACGCCCTTGAGCATCTGCCTGCGCGTGATGCCAACATGGTACGACAAGCCTTAGAAAACAAAGATACGACACACATTGCGGCGATCATCGATCTTATCAACAGCTCCGGTGCCATCAGATACTGCGAACAGCAAGCCAATCATTTCCAACATCAAGCAGAGCAGGCCATTCAAATCCTACCCGACAGCGAGGCCAAGCAAACCTTGTTGGCACTCTGCTCCCAAGCCGTAAAGCGAGCCGCTTAACCGCTGGTATATAAGTTCTCGTATACGAAGTTGGTGGCCTCAACAAAGCCTGGCACACTGCCGCAGTCAAAGCGACGACCTTGAAATTTATAGGCCATGACACAGCCACGCTGAGCTTGCGTCATAAGTGCATCTGTCAACTGAACTTCACCGTTAGCGCCAGCGGGTGTATCACGCAAAATGTCGAAGATATCCGGTGTCAGAATGTAACGACCAATAATGGCCAAGTTAGAGGGCGCTTCTTCTGGCGTCGGTTTCTCGATCATCGAATCAACCCGATACAGGCCATCTTTCATCGCCTCTCCAGCGATAACACCGTATTTGTGAACCTGATCCTTCGGCACCTCTTGTATCGCCACAATAGAACATCGGAACTGTCGGTAAAGCGAGGCCATCTGAGCCAGTACGCCCTCACCTTCAGAGTTTAGGCATAAATCGTCTGACAGGACCACACCAAAGGGCTCATTACCAATGAGCGACTCCCCCGTCAGGATGGCATGGCCAAGCCCCCTCATTTCGCGCTGTCGCACCATAGTGAAGGTGCCGCGGTCGAGCACATCCCGAATACTTTCTAGATACACCTCTTTGCCAGAACCACGAATTTGATGCTCGAGTTCGTAGTTGATATCAAAATGATCCGCTATCGCTCTTTTACCGCGCCCAGTGACCATGGCACACGTGGTCATCCCAGCTTCAATAGCCTCTTCAACACCATACTGAACGAGTGGCTTATTCACCACTGGAAGCATCTCTTTTGGCATGCTTTTAGTCGCAGGTAAAAAGCGAGTACCGTATCCAGCCACCGGGAACAAACATTTTTTAATCATTGGGATGACTCTCCTAATTACTCATATCGCGTCGGGCACCCGACCGTAAGTATCGTCGAAACGCACAATGTCGTCTTCCCCTAAATAGCTACCCGACTGCACCTCGATAAGCTCGAGTGGTATTTTCCCGGGATTCGAAAGCCGATGCTTGATACCCAGAGGAATATAGGTCGATTCGTCCTCACCCAGCATGAACACACGCTCCCCACAGGTCACTTGCGCGGTGCCGTGCACCACAATCCAATGCTCAGCGCGATGATGATGCATTTGCAACGATAAAGTACCGCCAGGCTTAACAACAATGCGCTTGACTTGAAATCGCTCAGCTAAGACCAAGGTTTCGTAAGATCCCCAGGGCCTAAATACCTGTTGGTGCAACGACACCTCTGGCCGGCCCTGAGATTTTAAAAGGTTAACAATTGTTTTGACGTCTTGGACTTGATCTTTATGGGAAATCAGCACCGCATCAGCGGTCTCGACGACCACCAGATCACGCAAACCAATACCTGCGATGAGTCGCTCACTCGAGCGGAAATAACTGTCTTCGCAGTCCGTTAACACGACATCACCTTCACTCACATTGCCCGCAGCATCCTTCAGCTGTAGATCCCACAACGCCGACCATGCGCCCACATCACTCCAACCGCAATCGAGCGGCATAACGCCGCCTTTAAGCGTATGCTCCATAACCGCGTAATCAATACTGATAGATTCAGACTGACTGAACTGTGCTTGATTTGGGCGATAAAAATCGAGATCCATGCGTGCATCAGCCATCGCGGCCTCGCAGCTTGCTGCAATTGCTGGCTGTAATCGTCGCAACTCTTCAAGATAGAGCTGAGCAGGTAACAGAAATAAACCGCTATTCCACCAGTAATCACCTGCGGCAACATAAGACTTTGCCACATCAAGCTCTGGCTTCTCGACAAATGAGCTAATTCGGCAGATATCACCAGTCAACACCTCCCCAGCTCGAATATAACCATAGCCGGTTTCAGGTGCGGTGGGGATCACCCCAAAGGTCATTAAAAATCCTTGGGCAGCGCAGTCACTCGCCTGTCCCACCGCTTTTTTAAAGGCCTCGATATCTCCGATCGCATGATCAGCGGGCATCACCAATAGTAGAGCATCTTCGCCGACGTGTTGCAGCGCATAAAGGGCAGCTAGAGCGACTGCAGGCGCTGTATTGCGACCACTGGGCTCTAGCAAAATCGCTTCCGCTGTTTGATCGATCAACCGAATCTGCTCTGCCAGCATGAATCGGTGCTCTTCGTTTCCAACCAGTATTGGTGGGCGATCGGTTACGGCTTGAGCCCGTAAAACGGTATCTTGGAGCAGAGTATTCGCCGTCACGAGAGGTAAAAACTGCTTTGGGTGTCCCTCTCTCGAGACCGGCCACAGACGACTCCCTGAGCCACCAGAAAGAATCACCGGAATCACATTATTCATAGTTCACCTTCGCCTTAATGAGCGCCTGAGTTTAACCCAAATGGGCATGACATAACACACACAAAACCTGGCTTCACATCAGACAAAAGTAGACTTCACGGCTCGAGCGTTTACAATGCGACGAGGCGAGCACATATCGACATAGTCGATAACGTAACAAACATAATGGACTTTTTCATGACAGCGCAATCCTCCTTCACCAAGGAAGAACTGATCGATTGCGGGCACGGACGATTGTTCGGCGAGGGCAATGCCCGATTGCCCGTAGACCAAATGCTTATGATAGATCGTATTAAATACATCAGTTCTGATGGCGGTCAGCACAACAAAGGCGAGCTCATTGCCGAGCTCGATATTAATCCAGACCTCTGGTTTTTTGAGTGTCACTTCCCCAGTGATCCGGTCATGCCGGGCTGTCTCGGATTAGACGCGATGTGGCAGCTGGTTGGATTCTTTTTGGGATGGCGCGGCAACCCCGGTAAAGGGCGCGCTCTGGGCTCGGGCGAGGTCAAATTTTTTGGACAAGTGCTCCCGTCTGCTCAGAAAGTGACCTACCACATCACGATGAAGCGGGTGATTGAACGAAAGCTCGTGATGGGGATCGCCGACGGCAGCTTGAGCGTCGATGGAAAAGAAATCTATACGGCTCAAGATCTACGTGTTGGATTATTTACTTCCACCGAGAGTTTTTAACGATGACCAAAAGAGTTGTGATAACCGGTCTAGGGATCGTCTCTTGCTTAGGTAATGACCTCGCTACGGTAGCAGCCTCTTTACGCAACGGTACTTCGGGCATTACCACCGACCAAACCTCTATTGAGATGGGCCTGCGATCCCATGTCTCTGGTCGCCCCACCATCGATTTCAATGACCACATAGATCGCAAGCAACTGCGCTTCATGGCAGACGCCGCCGCCTATGCCTTTATCGCCATGGAGCAGGCTATTCGAGACGCAGGCCTGAGCGACGACCAGGTGTCGAACGTTCGGACTGGTATTATCGCTGGTTCCGGCGGGGCTTCAGCAGCCAGTCAAACTGAGGCCGCCGATATACTTCGAAGTAAAGGTATACGCCGCGTGGGTCCATACCGCGTAACGCAAACTATGGGCAGCACCGTATCCGCCTGCTTAGCCACACCGTTTAAAATCAAGGGCGTGAACTACTCTATCTCTTCCGCTTGCTCAACCAGTGCACACTGTATCGGCGCCGCTGTCGAGCAGATCCAGCTAGGCAAGCAAGACATCGTATTCGCGGGTGGCGGTGAAGAGCTGCATTGGACCATGACCAGCTTATTCGATGCCATGGGAGCCTTATCGACCCAATACAATGACACGCCTACCCAGGCTGCAAGAGCTTATGACCAAAACCGAGACGGCTTTGTGATTGCCGGCGGCGGCGGCATGCTGGTAGTCGAGTCACTGGAGCATGCGCTTGCTCGAAATGCCAAAATATATGCAGAGATCACTGGCATTGGAGCAACCTCCGACGGCTTCGATATGGTCGCGCCTTCTGGTGAAGGCGCTTCAAGATGTATGCAACTTGCGATGGCTACCGCTACCGGTCCCATTGATTATATCAATGCGCATGGAACCAGCACCCCCGCGGGTGATATGCAAGAGCTCAAAGCCATCAAGGCCGCATTTGCAGGGCAAGAGCTGCCCTTAATCAACTCGACTAAATCCTTGTCAGGTCACTCACTCGGCGCAGCGGGTGTGCAAGAAGCCATTTATGCACTCATCATGCAACAGCAGAGCTTTGTCGCTGCCTCGGCCAACATTGATCAGTTAGACCCGGAAGCCGAGGGGTTGCCGATTGTTCGCACCAGAGTAGACAACATTGAGCTCACGCGAATCATGTCTAATAGCTTTGGTTTTGGCGGAACAAACGCATCATTGGTCTTCGAGAAGTATCGTGGCTAAACGACCGCAGACATCGGTATGAATTGGATAGGAGCGCCGCGTGTGACGCTATCTCCAGCTGGCACGACAATCAAGACATCACATACTACTGCAGCACTCAATGCACCCGAGCTTTGCTGAGCCAAGGGTTCAAGCCACGTTTCACCGTCACGATTGACCACTAATCCGCGCAAGTACTCGGTGCGACTGCCTCCCGAGCGCTCAAACTGGGCTCGCCCCCAAAAACACGGTAGAGAGGTATCGTGAACGCCTTGAAACCAACCAAGAACAGGGCGCGCCAGAAGCGTAAAGGTAATCAGGACCGAGCTTGGATTGCCGGGCAACCCGAGGATCGGTGTGTGATTAATCGTTCCAAAAGCAAAGGGCTTGCCAGGTTTCAAGGCCAAACGCCAAAGGTGTAACTCGCCCAGAGATTCGATAGCAGGTTTAATGTGATCAGCTTCGCCGACGGATACGCCACCCGTAGTAATCACAATATCTGCTGACTCCGAAGCTTCTCTGAGTATCTGAATCGTATCTTCTAATACATCGGGCGCTGACCATACGCCAACAATAGTACCGCCATGTCGACGCACCAAACCCTCGAGCAAACTGCGATTAGAGTTGTAAATGCCGCCTGGATGCAAGTCTGAACCGGGCTCGACTAACTCATCACCACTTTGAACCAACGCGACTCTTGGGCGTCGAAAAACGGAGATCTGACTGAGACCTTGAGAGGCCAAGAGCCCCATTAATGGGGGAGACACCAAATCGCCTTTGCGACACAGGATTGACCCCGCTTGAACGTCGCTGCCTTGAGCCCTAATGTGATCGCCCGGAGCACCACCGCTCGCTACTCTCAACTCGCCGTCAGTAACGATGCAGTCCTCCTGCATGACCACAGTATCTGCACCTAAAGGCAAAATAGCACCTGTAAAAATGCGAGCAGCCGTGCCCTCAGCAAGAGGATCTGGCACAGTCCCCGCCGCTATCCTCTGTGATACTGGGAGTGACTTCTGAGCATCGGTTGAACGTAATGCGAAGCCATCCATTGCGCTGTTGGCGTACAAAGGGCTATCAAAGCGTGCTGTAAGATCATTGGCAACGCGGAACCCGAGTGCCTGATTCACTGGTCTGATCTCGACAGTTACAGAGGTATCGATAAACGCCAGCATCTGATCTAATGCCACCGGCACTGGCATTAAGGGTTGGGTCATTAGGAATCCACACCCAATACGCCCATGAAATTACACGGTCGATGAGTGGCATCGAGCTGCTGCCGTAAAATCCCCTCCCAAGCCGTTCTGCAGGCACCCGTCGAACCCGGCATACAGAAAATCACTGTTTTATTCGCCATACCCCCGAGAGCTCTCGACTGTACTGTTGAACTACCTATTTCCTGAAAGGATAGCGCTCTAAAGGTTTCACCAAATCCTTCAATGACCTTGTCAAATAGGGGAGCCACCGCCTCGGGGGTAGAGTCTCGACCAGAGAATCCAGTACCACCGGTGGTTAAGATAACCGATACTCCTGGGTCAGCAATCCACTGGGACACGTATGCTCTGATTTGATACACATCATCGATGACGATGTCTCGATTAACGACTCGGTGACCTAACTCGAGTACCGCTGCCTCAAGATAATCACCAGAGGTATCTGTCGCTCGGGTGCGAGTATCAGAAATGGTGAGAACAGCAATACCCACTTGGACTGGTGTATCTGACATGGCTACTGATTTGCTCCTTGTTGCTGAAAAAAGGCCTGCACGGCTGGCGCCAACATTCGTCGCCACGGCGCTTGATGAATGCCAAAACATTCAAAAATGCGGTCAGACGACAAACACCAATCGCCACTCGCTTGACTGGCATCAGACGACCGAACGACGCCGCCAGAAGACACATTCATGAACTGACTGGCTGCGGCGAAAACGGCTTCGCCAAACTCGTAGTAAGAGCTTCGCTCATTACTGCCGTAATGAAACACACCTCTACTTTGAGCTCCGCAGGAGAGTTGATCGAGCACCCCTGCTATGACTCGTCCACCATCATCAGCGGAAATAGGATTGAAATACTGCGCATCTGACATCGCGATTCGTTCACCTCGGCTGAATCGATGCAGCAATTTTACCAATAAGGTGCCGCCTGCAGACGAGTAGATGGGCGCAAGACGAAGCGTAAGGGCATTGGCCGTCATAGCAGTGACCGCTCGCTCACTCGCTTGGATCATGGTGCTCAAGGCACCTGCACCATCTGGCGCGTCAACCTCTCGCCAAGGCGCGCTTGCTTCAGCACCTGAAAATACCCACGCGCAACTTTGGAACAAGTAAATAATATCGTTCCGAGCACAGGCCTTGCCAAACCAACGAGTGCGCTCAATATCGATATCATGTAAATGATCGCGATTGCTCAGAATAGCATCGAGCCTGAGATCAAGCAGAGCATCGGGCTGGAGCCGTTTGATCACTTTTTTTGCTGCGCGTTCACGCTTAAAGGCGCTATCCGCCAATGATAAGGCCTGGACTTGGTGCCTTTGCTGGTGATTTAACATCCGCAAGACCGCTACACCGAGTGGCGTGTCACCCCCTAACACCAGCAGCTTCACGATCTACCTCACCTCCTGCGTCCAGACCACATATTCTAGAATGGGATGTCATCGTCAAAATCGGGGATATCAGATGGTGGTTGCGATGCCGACATCGGAGCACTATTAGACCCTGACCCAGCGGAGGGCGACTGCTGCCCCCCAGAATACCCACCGCCACTCGCGCCTGTACCGCCGGAGTAGTTGCCGCCTTGCATGCCATCACCGCGGCTATCTAGCATCTGCATTTCGCCACCCACAATCTCTGTCGTGTAGCGGTCGGCACCTGACTGGTCCTGCCATTTACGAGTTCGCAATGAACCCTCTATGTAAACTTTCGAACCCTTCTTAAGATACTCGCCGGCAATCTCAGCGAGACGATTAAAGAAAACCACGCGGTGCCATTCGGTGCGCTCTTGTGATTGTCCAGTCTGCTTATCTTTCCATGTTTCCGACGTCGCCAAACTAAGGTTAGTAACAGCGCCTCCAGAAGGCAAGAAGCGTGTCTCTGGATCATTGCCCAGGTTGCCAACCAAGATGACTTTATTGACCCCACGTGTCGCCATAATTCTGCCCCGATAGTTATTCTCAGATGAGTTTGATGATAACAAGTGCACTGCTCAAAAGCACTACATCCGCCGCCCTAGTTTAATCAATTACCGTCTAACTCAAACAATGAATGGCTACTAAAAACCCAAGCACCCCAGCCTATCAACATCAATGCACTGGCACACAGTAGGTATTCAGCACCCAGCTCTTGTACGACAACGCCGCCCAATGCGCCACCCATAAAAGCCCCCAGAAACTGTGCGGTTGAAAAACTCCCCATCGCCGCACCCCGTCGGTATTGAGTCACACGGCGACTGAGCAGAGAGGGCAAAGAAGCTTCTAAGTAGTTGAAGCCCACAAAAAAGCACCACATACCGATAAATAAATGAAGATACTGAGCGCCCTGCACAAGAAAAATAAGCAGAGCTAAGAGTAGAGCGGAAAGCGCGATCGCGAGGGCCGATTTGGGTCTTTTCCCCCGCTCAGCGAATCGCATCAATGGTACCAATCCGACCATTGATAAAAGTAGGACAGGTGCATAAAGAGTCCAGTGCTGCTCGCGCTCTAGCCCGACGTCGCGGAGCAAGGTAATGGGGACAATCAGAAACAGAGCCGTTAACACAAAATGGAGCGCAAAAACGCCGCTATTCAGGCGCCATAAATCAGGGTTTAGATGCCACTTACTCGCATCAGTATCCGTCGCCGCTCCCTGTTCCATCGCGGGGAACGGCAATCGCAAAATCACAATCAGAATGCCCAGCACCGCGAGTCCAGCCGTGCTCAAGAACACCGTTTTCATACCACCCCAAGATGCGAGCAGGGGCCCCAGAATGAGCGCAAGGGCGAAAGAGGCACCAATCGAAATCCCAACAATCGCCATTGCTTTGGTTCTTTGATCGGGTCGAGTCGAATCCGCAAGCAATGCCATAACCACGCCGGCGATAGCGCCAGCACCCTGCAATGCTCGCCCAATAATCAGTGTCATTGCCGACTCAGCAAAAGCCGCTACCAGTGATCCCATTGCAAAGACCACCAAACCAGCAAGCATGACCGGCTTACGCCCGATATGATCTGACAGAAGTCCAAGTGGGATTTGTAATAATGATTGTGTCAGGCCGTAGATCCCAAGCGCTAATCCGAGCAGAACCGGGGTTGCACCGATCAGATCCTGTCCATAAACCACCAGTATCGGCAGCACCATGAACAGTCCGGTCATGCGCGAGCTGTAGAGCAGCGCAAGCCCAGCGACCGAACTGCGCTCTTGAGAGGTAAAGGGTGTGGATGTAATCACAGGATCAAATTAAGCCGGATCAAAACGGCATAATACCACGCTTTGAACCAAACAGCTTTTGTCACTGAGCCACTGTATCACTATACTAGCTGATTGTTTCTGAGAAGGGTTGGCATGGACACCATTCACGTTCGGGGCGCGCGTACACACAATCTAAAAAACATAGATTTGGACATCCCCCGTGACAAACTGATTGTCATCACAGGCTTATCAGGATCTGGCAAATCCTCTCTCGCCTTCGACACACTGTACGCTGAGGGTCAGCGTCGCTACGTTGAATCACTTTCAACCTATGCACGTCAGTTCTTGTCCATGATGGAAAAGCCCGACGTCGATCACATCGAGGGACTCTCGCCGGCGATTTCGATTGAGCAAAAATCGACATCACATAATCCGCGTTCGACCGTCGGAACGATCACTGAAATATACGATTATCTGCGACTTTTATTCGCGCGAGCGGGCGAGCCTCGGTGTCCCGATCATGACCTCCCACTCGCAGCTCAAACCGTAAGCCAGATGGTAGACACCGTGCTCTCGCAACCTGAAGAAAGCCGCTGGATGCTCATCGCACCCATCATAAAAGCTCGTAAAGGTGAGCACTTACACCTGATAGAGAGCCTGAAAAGCCAGGGTTTTGTGCGAGCACGGATCGACGGCATCGTTACCGACTTAGATGATACGCCCGACCTCGATAAAAAGAAGAAGCATACGATCGAAGTCGTCGTAGACCGCTTTAAAGTGCGCCCTGATCTAGCGCAACGACTGGCTGAATCATTCGAGACCGCACTCGAACTCACCGACGGGCTCGCCGGCATTGTGTCTATGGACGACGAAGCACGCGAGATCATATTCTCCGCGCGCTTCGCCTGCCCCACTTGCGGTCATAGTATCGACAGCCTAGAACCGCGCTTATTCTCCTTCAACAATCCTGCCGGCGCCTGTTCGGGCTGCGATGGGCTGGGCGTAAAGCAATATTTTGAAGCTGATCGCGTCATTGTTGATAGCTCGTCAAGCCTTGCTGAAGGCGCGATAAGAGGCTGGGATCGACGAAACGTCTACTATTTTCATATGCTGTCGTCGCTTGCCGCGCACTACAAATTCTCGATCGACACCCCTTTTGAAGAACTACCCGACACGATTAAAAATATCGTCCTTTACGGATCAGGTACCGATGAAATCGCGTTCAGTTATATCAACGATCGAGGCACCGTGTTTAAAAATCGGCACGTGTTTGAAGGAATAATACCCAATTTAGAGCGCCGCTATCGAGACACAGATTCGCAGTCAGTTCGAGACGATCTCTCTAAATTTATCGCGAGTCAGCAATGTCCTGAATGCCAGGGCACCCGATTGTGTCGTGACGCCAGGCACGTCTTCGTCGACGAGAAAACACTTCCGGCAATAGCCGCAATGCCGGTTGGGCTCGCGGCCACTTATTTTGACGCACTTGAACTTCCGGGTAGAAAAGGTGAAATCGCCAGCAAAATTATGAAGGAAATCCGTGCACGCTACCGGTTTTTAGTCGACGTGGGTCTGAACTACCTGTCTCTCGACCGCAGCGCAGAAACCCTCTCTGGCGGTGAGGCGCAGCGTATACGACTCGCCTCTCAGATTGGTGCGGGACTGGTCGGTGTAATGTATATCCTGGACGAACCGTCGATAGGACTCCACCAAAGAGACAACGAACGCCTGATCGCAACGCTGAATCACTTGCGAGACCTTGGCAACACGGTACTCGTAGTCGAACACGATGAAGATGCGATTCGAGCAGCCGATTACATCATCGATGTCGGCCCGGGCGCCGGAGTTCATGGTGGCGAGATCGTCGTAGCCGGAACTTATGAAGAAGTATTAGCCTGTAAAAAATCACTCACCGGCGCATATCTGTCCGGACGCCGTGTTATCGAAATTCCCACTCAACGGTATGAGATTACCAAAGAGCGGACAATCCAGATCAGCGGAGCACGCGGTAACAACTTAAACGACGTCAACCTTACTATTCCGGTCGGCCTTCTTACTTGTATCACCGGGGTATCGGGCTCAGGAAAATCTACCCTGATCAACGCAACGCTGTACCCACTCGCAGCGACTGCATTGAATGGTGCTACCACACTGGTTGCCGCCGACCACGACAGTATCAGCGGCCTAAACTGGGTCGATAAATGTATCGATATCGATCAAAGTCCCATCGGTCGCACACCCAGATCCAACCCAGCCACTTATACCGGCATTTTTACGCCCGTCCGAGACCTGTTTGCCGGCACCCAAGAGGCTCGTGCACGAGGCTACAAGCCAGGGCGCTTTAGCTTTAACGTGCGCGGTGGCCGCTGCGAAGCCTGCCAAGGAGATGGTGTCACTAAAGTCGAAATGCACTTCTTACCCGATATCTACGTGCCTTGCGATGAGTGTCGCGGCAAACGATATAACCGAGAAACTCTCGATATTCAGTACAAAGGCAAGAATATCTCTGAGGTCTTAGAGATGACCGTTGAAGACGCACTGATATTCTTTGAACCTGTTCCCACCATAGCGCGTAAGCTGCAAACACTCATGGATGTCGGACTGTCTTATATTCGCTTAGGACAAGCTGCAACCA
>OBNU01000008.1_pt1 | contig 46832 bp, 49 predicted proteins | sample 1494211 | NCBI WGS metagenome assembly OBNU01 (sample SAMEA3275559, study PRJEB22092) | marine metagenome | biome: ENVO:01000252 "freshwater lake biome"; feature: ENVO:00002042 "surface water"; material: ENVO:00000021 "freshwater lake" | collected 2014-06-21T10:00:00+00 | depth 2 m | reverse complement strand
AGCCCTAGTAGTATCTGTATTGCCTTATTGACGCATTCTACTTTACCCGCAATGTCTCGGTTAGAACGATGATAGTCCCAGGTATTAAGAAGCGAGGTGACTTCTTTAAACAGCATGGCTATTAGCCCGTGGGGGCTCGACCCAACAGCGATCGATTGTTGACTTACTGTGTGATACGCGGTCGATGCTTTCTTTAGTTGGTACATATAACTCCCTCATCACATTGGATTGAATATAGTATCGGATGAAGAGATAAAATATTGAGTGAGAGACGTGAGGTTTTTAAGAGCAATCGAAACCTAGGGATTTTCAGATATACTGCAAGCCGACATTGCCAAAGCTCGGTGAACCCTTTCGGATAACAGAAGCGCATGAAATTCGCAGCCCCTTGCTGCAGGCCGCAATAACAGAGTGATTATGGGACATTATATGACACGCTACACACTGCAATACAGGGTATTCAACCTGCTGGAACCAGGTCTGGGTAACGACAAGCTCAGCAAGGCGATTGATTTTGTGATCATGGGCCTCGTCACAATGACGGTTCTGGCTGTGATTCTCGAGTCAGTTGAGTCGATTGGCGGTCGGTATGGCGCGTTTTTCGCTGACTTCGAGACGATAACCCTGTCCATATTTACCGTCGAGTATTTGCTACGCTTCTGGTGTGCGCCTCTTAAATATCCGGAGATGTCAGCAGGTAAAGCTCGAGTTAAATACTTTTTTAGCTTTTACGGCATGGTCGATTTACTGGCCATCTCGCCGATCATACTCGCATTTGTCTTCCCGAATTTGGACCTAGTTATCGTGAGAGTTCTGAGACTGATGCGGTTTGTAAAGATCACTCAGTATAACAACGCCCTGCAGGACTTATTCGAGGCGGTGTATCATGAAAGAAGATCGTTTTTTTCGGCGGCATATATTTTCGTTCTGGCCTTGCTACTGAGTGCTTCCCTCGCTTACTTTGCTGAGAATGAAGCGCAGCCAGAGAAGTTCAGCTCCATACCAGAGGCTATGTGGTGGTCAATTATCACATTAACAACCGTCGGATACGGCGATGTATCGCCCGTCACAGCCATGGGGAAAGTCGTTGGGGCAGTAACCGCGTTACTCGGTGTTTGCTCCGTTGCGTTATTAACCGGTATCCTCGCGAATGCCTTTTCAGCTCAGTTGGCGCGAAAGCGCGCGGTATTCGAGAATGCCATTTTAAGAGCCCTACAAGACGGTGTGATTAGCTCGAGTGAGCGGGACTATTTACACAAAATAAGGGATGAGTTTAACTTGACTCGAGAATACGCTGACGCTGTCTTTGAGAAGTACATAAAAGATTATGGCGATCGCCAGATCAATCAACCAAACATCGATGATTAACCGTTGTTCTGAGACCCTTTGCGCTCGCCGCGGCTTGTTAATGGTCCGCGAGCTGAACGCGCTGCTACCCAAAGCCTGCGGTATCTCACTCAAGCTGTTAAAGTTTTTGCGACTTGGTACGATACTACATACAATGGTGTCTGTTTCAGATTCTGATCATAGAAGGACTGACTGCAGAAAGCGCCGACTAACTATGAAAAGGAGAAGGGTTATGGCCGACACAACCGTATCAACTGCCACACCCGCTACGCAGGCAAAGGTAGCTGTGCCCCTTGCGCCTCAGAGCAAACCTGCACCAAAAGAAAAAGTCGTTAATAGCGGAGAGCAGCTTGCGCAGGCGAAGAAAACCGCCAATGTCACCTTTTCTGAGCTAAAGACCAACCTAGATCAAGCGATCGTTGAACTCAACAAGGCGATGAAACACAAACAAGTCGAAGCCACCATATCCCATGACAAAACGTCGAATCGCTATGTCGTTAGTATTACCGACAAAGCTTCCGGTGAAGTGATTCGTCAAGTCCCTAGTGAAGCCATTCAACAGTTTGCGAGAAATTTAGAGGGACTCAAGGGCGTTCTATTTGACGCGATGCTTTAGGCTTCTGTTAAGCATTTTACGAGTATTAATCGACACTCCCTTGCCAACACATCCGAGCGCAATTCATATCAAACCCAAGTTAGAGAGAATAACGGCGGACTTGCATTGGTTTGATGCAGGACAAGCAGACTAAACAAAACCAGCGACACAGTGACAACGTCGGCGCTTCAGCTGAACACTGCGGATCAATTATCCTGACCAATGTTGGCAATAGAATCCAATTGCTGCTTAACGTAGTCTCGCGTGCCGTTCAGTGTATTCACAAGATCTTCCATAACACTAAACTGCTTGAGATAACTCTGATAAACCTTTTCCATCCTGAGCTCTATCGCAAGCAATCGGTCCTCGTAAGTCCTCAACTGCTGAGTCGCTGTATCCTCGCGAACAGCAAAAATGCCATCTATTGAATCCATGAGCCCATTAATGACTTCCATAGAATCGAAGGCAAGACCCTGGTCAGCGCCATCATAAGCAGACTGATTGGTCGTGCCGGCAGAGAGCATCGTCACCACATCAGAAAAATTATTCAGTACCACCTCATCATAAGTGGCCTCATTAAAAGACAAATCGCCGGTTTTTGTTAGCTCAATTCCAAGGTCACGTAATGCCGAGACGTCACCTGAAGGTGTCGATGAATCGGTCGTAACCGCGGCGTAAATAGCGTCTCTGACGCTCCTAACGAATGCCATATCGTTCGACAGAGCGCCTCCTACCTCTTCTTCAGTTGAATCAGGATCAGAGAGTTCGTTCAGTACTACCTGAACCACGTTGTAGGTCGCAACGAGTTCTTTCAGCTTCTCTTTGAGCGTCGTCGTATCATTTGTAACTTGCAAACTGGTACCGCTGGCTACCGCATTCAGGTTAAGAGTAACGCCCGAGATCGCGTCTGATATGGTATTACTGGTGCGCTCAATACTCATACCATCGACCGTTAGCAGAGCGTTTGCGGCAGACTGTAATTGATTACCGGCGGTGTGAAACCCGAGATCAGGCGTGGACGATACCGTAAAGGCATTGTCCGCACCACTGGGACCCTGCAACACAATCCTATAGTTCGCGCCCGCGGTGCCGGTATCAATCAGGGTGGCTGTAAACCCAGTACCAGAGGCGTTAATAGCAGCTACAACGCCAGCAGGTGTGTCATCGCCAGCGTCCACGCTAATCGTTTGAGTCGAGCCGTTACTGGTTACCGTAATATCGAATGCACTACCGGAATTTAAAGTTTCCGTGCTTGAAGTGTATTCACTCGAGCGATTACGCTGCGATGCCGCTAACTGTGTCACATCAATTTGGTGGCTACCCGAGACCGCGCTACCTTGAGTCGAACCAATCGAAATAGCCGATGTATTGCTGGAGACCGCAACGGGCGTCGCTAACTCCTGGGCATCGTTGAGCCCATTGAACTGCTCTGTCAGCAGTTCAACATTGTATTTTAGCACTGCATAAGCAGAAATGGCCGCCTCAGTATCGGTCTTGGCGCGAGTGACCCTGTCTTGTTGGGGCATCACCTCCACATCGGCCAAATCACGCGCGAGCTTTATGATGTCGATCCCCGAACCATTTCCCATATTTAATAGAACGCTTGACGCGACGTCCGAGGTTGCCATGCCTTACTCCAAGTTAAACCAGTTTCAATGTGCTCACCGGATGTAGTCGAACAGTGTGAGCTGTGAGATTTTTGCAAAGCTGCTCTGCAGCGCTTCAAGAGCCATCGCTTCCTTAGACAGCTCAGTGACTGCCGAAGCGTAATCTAAATCTTTTTCACCCGAGAGGAGCACCGACAAGCGAACTTGCGCATCCTCGAGAATGAGTTTTTGAGACACGATAGTCGATGCGCGGCCCGCGGTCATAGAAAGGGCAACTGTCGAGGCATCAACCAACTGAGAAACTTCGCCCAAGCTCTCCCGGATGCCACTGCCATTATTGGTATTCAAATCATACAAAAGATCGTCTAGCACTTGAAAATAGTCGGCCCTCTGAGCCTCCCCCGGGCGAGTGATCGACACGTCGCCTAACTGAACGGAGGTGTTTACGCTACCATCGCCGTCAGCATCGTATGCGCCACCGACAAAAACCACCTTGTAATCACCATACTTTTCAACACTGATTTCGACACTTTGCCAGTCGCCGTCATCATCAGCATTCAACGTTTGGTTGACAACTGCTTGCATCTCGCCTGTGCGAGCATTGAGCAGATAGGCCATCACATCGACTTGATCACCACCACCATTCGCCTTAAAATTAAGAGTCACTTTGTCGCCGACGCTTAAGCTTCTGGCTTCACCTGCTGTCACGACAGGACCTCGGATAACACCATAATTATCTAAGGTCGCCGTGGTTGTCATTTCAAGCGATTTTTCGCCCGCTTCGACACCGTCAGCGACCACTTGTGAAGAGAAAGAACTACTGGTAACCGCTGGATTATCAGAGACGGTGTTAAGGGTTGGATACTCGTCATCTACGAGGGAGCTAAAACCAGCCACCTCAGCGCCACTCACGAGCTGTGCGTTGTCGACAACCCACCCCGATGGTTGCTGCGAGCCAGTATCTGCGCTGGTAAAACTCGAACCGAAGATCGCTGAGCCGCCGTCTCTGTCCACTTGCGAGAATGCGCGAGTGCCGATGGTATTGATCACCATTTTCCTGTTGTCGGTCACATTGACTTCGACCTCGGAATAATCGCCATTATACTGAACGCGGTCATAGGCATCCTTTACGAACGCTGGTTCAGATGACTGGGAACCGGCGAAGATGTAATTCCCAAAGGAATCTTGCGTATTAGAGAGATTAAACAGCTCATCTCGCAAACCTGTGATTTCTGCCGCTACGATGCGCCGGTCAACGGCTGTTAACGTATCTGATGCAGCACTGATAGTCAGCTGATTCACTCGTCGCATGATGTCGCTGACTGAGCGGAGCGCGACTTCTTCGGTAGACAGTCGCGTTTCAACCGCATTCAAGTTGCGAGCAAAAACATCTTGCCTCTCTATCGCCGACGTTAAGCGATTGATGCTCGCTGATTTGGAAGGATTGTCGCTGGGATTCACCAACTGACTACCCGACCCGAGCTGAGCTTGTAACTGCGCGACCTTCGCTTGCTGCTGCTGCATCTGGTTAATGCTGTTTCTAAAAAACTGACCCGTTGAAATCTTCACAATAACCCCTACGAAATCCGCATGAGAATATCAAAGGCTTTCTGAGATGCCTGAACCACTTGGGCAGCGGCCTGATACGCTTGCTGGAATCGAATTAAATTGGCCGCTTCGTCGTCTAAATTAACGCCAGAGGCCTGCTCCCGACTGTTATACGCTTGATCGTAGACCACTTGCAGCGCTTCCTGTCGCAGTTCGGTCATCTCTGACCGTGACCCAACGCCAGTCACCAAATCTAAATACGCTTCAGTGAACGTTTGTCCTGATATAATCGGACGTTTCGACCACTCCATTAGCGCTAACAGATTTTTATTGTTGCCCGCCGGGCTGCTGTTGGCTTCTACAAAAAACTCGTCGCCCTTGCTGGGTTTGGCTTCAAAGCTGATGGATGTGCCCCGATATTCAATCGGTTTACCATATTCAAAGGCTCGCGTGGCGACCACTGTGTCCGTGGCTATATCGGTAATCGTATACACCGATTCTGCCGTGAAGTTTATTTTGTAAGGCGCTGCCGGTAGCTGCTGCTCAGTGTCTTCGGCGGCCGTCATCCGGCTATTCGTGATCGAAGCGCCGACCGCCCCGGTTCCAGTCACGAATACTGCCAGCTCCTCATTGAGCGGCTGATCTGAATAGATGCCCGTGTAAAAACCAAGGCGGCCCATATCTGATGGTTGACCTGATGCTATCGTTAGGGCCACTTCAGCTTGCTCAGCAGATGCGATTGAAAATCTGCCCGTGTAAACACCGGTGCTGAGATTAAGAGCTGTTGTCGAGTCTGTGCCTCCAAGCACAATATTCTCTCCGGCATGACCTGCAGCATTGACCAATTTGAAGCTTGAATCAGAGAGCCACTCCGCTCTAACATTTGTATCGTTAGTACTGGCGTTGATGATATCTACCATCTCCGCCATCGTTACGCTTGGGTCGAAGGAGATAGACTCTCCGTTGATCTCGAGCGTTTTGCTGGGGTCTATCTCGTTCACGATGAGAGTGTTGCTGGCCTCGATAGTCACGTCAGATATGCCCAATCGATCGGCTTCGTCGGTCAGCCACTCTTTAACAGTCGCCGCCGAAAGCACCTCTCCATTAGTCAGTGTTAAAGGACCCAGTGCGTTACCATTCAGGCTCAATGTGCCATCAGCAATGTAATCCTCTGAAGCACCCGAAGTGTTTTCGTAGATCGGTATCGCACCTGATGAAATTGCCGCCTCGAACGCCACGCTTTCTGTAATCAGGGACCCGGTAATGGGATCTATTTGGTCAACAGGCCTTTCGGTCCTGAATCCGATTGCGCCAAGTCGAATAGCGTTATCAAGGTAGGCGTCTGTCCCCGATTTATTCAAGTAGGCACTGCTATATGCCGCCGTAGTATTAAAGCCCCCATCGCTGGTTTTCAATGCCGTCGCTTCTGCGCTAGTTAGAGAGGTACCCGCTAAATGAGCAGATTCCGCAGTAAATATTTGTATTTTTTGATCACTGTTTGGGCCAATATCAAACAACACCGTTTGCGAGTGACTACCCGCATCTATCTTCAACACAGGACGGTTGTTACTTGCGCTTAAAACGAAATCCGACTCGCTGGATCTGTTCGGTTTTAACTGACTCAGGCTGATGCCATTCTCAAAGCCCTCGCTGCGAGCGCTCGCCGGAATGTAAGATAATGCAGCGCTCAGGTCAGCAGAATTCGACACCGCGGGTCTGAGGCTCATAGGCTCAGATGCGGCAAGTTTGTATGGGTCATTTAAGGTCATTGCAAAGGTTGTGGCAGGTCTGTCACGAGGCGTGATTGTTAGGGTATCACCATCGTTTGCTTGGCCAGAAACGATCAGTTGTAGCCCTTTATAAGTAAATGCATTGTCTGCAGATAGCTCCGCCTCTGGATAGACGGTCGCACCTGAGAAAACCAGCCAGCTATCTGAGCTTTCCCTGTACATCACTCTCATGGTGTTGCTTGGCAACTCTGAGTAGTCGATCACCTCCATCGCTACTGAAATATCGCCAGTTACCGCGTCGGTTGAAATATCATAACTCGGTGCAATCGAAAATACGTCGCCGCCAAAGGACCCGCGGAGATCCACCCCTTGCCGGTGCGTCTCATTTATGTTGGCAGCAAACTCAACCGCTAGATGATCGAGACCATCTCTTACCACCGCCACGACCTCGCTTCGAAACGCCAGAAGTCCACCCAACTCGCCGCCATTCAAAACGGGTATCGGCTGTTTTTTACCCCTTGGATCGAGCACCAGCTGAACATCGGATGACGGATCCGCAGAATCATTCGCGATTCCTACTCTCTGCGTCCCTCGCGAATCGACAAACACGAAGCCTCTGCCTGGCCCACCGAGATTAACCGATACTTCTCCGTTATCGGATTCATTCACGCCAATAGTGACCAAACTCGCCATCTTTCGTAGGATCAGATCTCGCTGGTCCATCAACTGCGGGGGCTGCTTGGTCACATCTGACTTGCGCCCCAATTGCTTGTTGACCGCTAACAACTGATCCGCTAAACCATTGATCTGAGACACCGTCGAATTCACTTTTGCTTTGGACTCAGCTGCGACTGAATCGACCTGTGCAGACAACATGTTGAAACGCGACGCCAATTCACTGCCACTGTTCAACACTTCGTTTCTTAGCGGAATTGAGGCGGGCTCGACACTAAGCAGTTGGTTAGCATTAAAAAAAGCATCTATTGCGTTCGCTAGATTAGAGGTCTCGGAACCCATAATGTCGACGATCCGCTGTGTGTACTCAATGAATGGAGTCGTCGCATCTAAATCACTGGCACTATCACGCAACGACCGCTCTACAAACTCGTCGTAGGAGCGCTGAACGCTCCCGGTAAAGGCCCCTGTGCCCAAGTAGTAATTGGCAATCTGGGTTGGATACGACTCCGTGATCTTCACTTCCTGCTTGGAATAACCCTCGGTATTCACATTCGAGATATTATTACTGGTCGTGGCTATGGCTTGACGATACACATTGATCGCGCTCGCTCCGATCGATAGAAAATCGCTCATTTAATAAATGCCTTTACCAATGACATGGTTGGTTTGATCTCTACCCCTCTGTACGCCTCAATACCCCTGGCATCAGCCTTGCCACCACCCATATTGTTCTCCATTGCTCTTTGCATCCAATCCCCAACACCCAACGAGCCGGTCTTGGCCATCTGAACAGACAGCTCTTCATCGAACATCTGCTCGTAAACCTTGGACTCGCTCGACGACATAAGATCGCTTTTCAAGACATCGCCGGCTTCCCGCATAGATTTCAGCATCATCTGCATGAAATAGGCCTCAAATTGCTGCCCTACCTCTCCTACCGCTGCTGACGCATCTGTCCTCGCCTTTGAACGCAGTGTCGCGAGCCCCGAAAAATCGCTGTAAGAACTGATGCTAGATTCCATTCACATCACCAAAATATCGGCGTGGAGGCTGCCAGCCATCTTAAGAGCCTCCAGGATGGCAATCAAAGAAGACGTCGATGCGCCCGCTGCATTCACCGCCGATACGACCTCTTTTAAGTCTACACCGGGTTCAAAAACGACCGCTTCTCCTTCGGTATCGACTGCGATACCGGCATTTTGTACGCCTACGGTAACCCCGTCAGAGAACGGTTCCGGCTGCGACACGGTATTCAAGGTCTGGATTCTGACCGAAATGCTACCATGCGATACCGCAGCCGCTTTAACGGCAACGTTCTGATTGATAACGACCGTGCCTGTGCGGGAATTTACCACGATGCGTGCTTCAGGATCGGAGGGATCCACTTCTAGATTCTCGATCATGCTCACAAACTTAACTCGCTGAGACGTGTCAGATGGCGCGTTGACTGCGAGAGAGACGCCATCCAGAGAAAACGCTGTGCCCTCACCGTATTCCTCATTGATCGCCGTTGTTATCGCATCAGTGGTGCCAAAATCTTTGGCATGAACATTAAAAACTAAATACTCACTAGTACCAAACGGGGTATCGACTTCTCTCTCGATAATAGCGCCCCGAGGAATTCTGCCCGAGGTCGGCACGCCAACCTGAATACTTGTGCCTGCCATTTCTTCGTTTAAACCCGTTACCGTGAGAGAACCTTGGGCAATCGCATAAGTTTGACCATCAATGCCCCGCAAGCGCGTCATGATCAGTGTTCCGCCGCGCAAACTCTCAGCCACGCCCAACGCCGACACATTGACATCCAGACGCTGCCCAGGCTTCGCAAAGGCAGGCAAATCTGCTGTCACCATGACAGCAGCAACGTTATCAAGCTCTAATGGACGTCCGCGGGACTGCGCCAGATCAAAGTCATCATAAGGGTTTGTAGTGACCCCTAAACTCGACAAAATCGACTTTAAGCTTTGGCCTGTAAATGACACATCTTTGCCATCGCCCGTCCCTTGCAAACCTACAACCAACCCATAGCCGATCAATTGGTTCTCGCGAACGCCGCCGACGGACGCGAGGTCTTTAACTCTCTCGGCATGACTTGGATTTGCCACCAGACTGGTGCAAACAAGAAGGAGCAAAGAAAGGAGTCCTTTGGTACCGCCGTTTCTTACTTTACTTAAGGTCATAACAAACTCCTTCCACAGATCATCGGTCATAGGGGCCAGAACTTGAACAGCATTGAAGTCAGCCAGCCAGGTTGGGTGCTTGTCGCGAGGTCGCCAGTGCCTTTGTATGCGATCTGCGCATTGGCCAGCCTTTGAGACGACACCGAGTTATCCATTTGAATATCTGTTGAACGAACGATGCCCCGCACCTGTATGAACTCGGAACCTTCCGTCATCGAGAGCTGTTTTTCACCTTGCACAACCAAATTTCCGTTCGGAAGCACCTCTGTAACCATTGCGGTTATGACACCTTGCAAAGATGCGTTTTGGGCAGTACTCCCGCCACCTTCCGTTTTAACGGTCGCCCCATCGCGCTTTAGATAGGGCAATGCCTTACCGAGAAAGCCAGTTTGCGGAAAAAGCTCACTTGGGCCTCTCGTACCGAGCACATTGTTTTCAGAGACTCGCTCGGTCGACAGATTGGTGTTGCGACTCGCCTGTGTGGTTTCGCTGAGCACGATGGTGACGATGTCACCCACATACCATTCTCGCTGTCCCTCAAACAGTGACAGCCCGCTGCGATTATTCAAAATAGAACCTGTCGCAGGACCCGTCACTACCGGTTGTAAAGGTCGGATAGGTGCGAATTCGTTGTACCTTTCCAAAGATGGCTTAGACGCGCAACCTGCGATCAAGCTCAATCCCGCCAACAACATCCAGTATTTCATAATTCCACTCCGCTCTTTACGGGTATTACAGGTTGTTATTCAAGAAACGTAACATCCCGTCAGCTGCTGAGATCGCCTTCGAGTTCACTTCATAGGCCCGCTGCGTTTCGATCATATTGACCATCTCTTCGACAACGTTGACGTTTGAAGCCTCGAGAGAACCTTGCGTGAGCTCTCCTATCCCCGATATGCCAGGAACGCCAACTTCAACCGGTCCGCTGGCGGTAGTCTCACGGTATAGGTTGCGACCGATGGACTGCAGCCCCGCCTCATTGATAAATCGAGCCAACTGTATCTGCCCAAGAGTCACCTTGCCCGCCCCCGCTTCCAACTCTGCATCAACCGTTCCATCTCGCCCAACAGTCAGACTGGCTGAATTAACTGGAACCGTGATGGCAGGCACCATCAGTTGCCCGCTCGCTGTAATCACTTGACCTTGATCATTAAGCTTGAATGAGCCGTCGCGGGTGTAGGCAAATGTGCCATCCGCCTGTTGAATTTGGAAAAAACCACGCCCAGCAATGGCCAAATCGAGCGCGTTCTCAGTTGATATCATGTTTCCTTGTCGGTGAATCTTTTCGGTGGCGATAATCCGCGTTCCAGTACCTAACATCAATCCAGTGGGAGCGATCGTCTGTGCATCTGCTGAAGCACCGGGTTGTCGAACGTTTTGATACAAAAGATCCTCAAAAACGGCCCGATCTTTCTTAAATCCAACCGTATTCACGTTTGCCAGATTGTTCGCGATAACAGTCATTCGCATCTGCTGCGCGGTCAATCCAGTCTTAGCTACCCATAATGAAGCGTCCATGTCGCTCCTCCTTTAATTGATAGACCCTATGCCATCTTGATCATCGATGAACCCGCTTGATCCAAATCTCTCACTTCTTTGATTAACCGGATTCGGCTCTCGAAACTACGGTTGTAATCAAGCAGTTGCGTCAGCATCTCTGATACATTTACGCTCGATCCTTCGAGGGCACCCGATAAAATCTCGGGTGGCGTTGGCCCTGATTCAAAATCCCCGCCACTACCCACTTGATTCGCGGGCTCAAATAACCCGTCAAGTCGTCTTGCCAAAACCGTCGCACTCGCATCCCTCAACATAAGTCGCCCCACTTCCGCTCCAGGAGCTTCGGGTAACTCAGGATCGTAAGCGACAATCGTTCCGTCCGCACCGATCTCTAATTCCTGCCCTAGAGGCACTGAAATCGGGCTTCCAGCATCGTCAACAACGAGCTGTCCGGTACCAAGCTCAAGCTGCCCGATCTCGTTGACTCTTAGATCACCTCTCCGAGTAAAAGCAATTTGTTCATTGCTCGCCTGCACCCCCAACACGGTCTGGGCTTGCATCAAAACATCTAGCTTACGACCAGTTGATTGCATCGGTCCGGCCCTCAACGAAATAAAGTCTTCAGAGGCAGCCACGGGCTGATAAGTCGTCGCGAAAGCGGTTGACGCCACTTTTACTGATTCCGTCGCGTGTCGGTAACTTTCTTTGAACCCTACTGTTGACACATTAGCCAACATGTTCGTGGCTTGGGCGCGTGCTTGATCCACCTGTCTCACACTCGCCATTGCCGTATACGCGACTTTCATCCTAAATCCCCTTCAGTCTTATCGACCGCTACTAACTACGCATGTTGATAATGGTTGATGTTAAGGTCGAGCTTGTCTCGATTGCCTTAGCATTCGCTTGGAAATTACGTTGCGCCGTGATTAGGTTAACTAGTTCGGCAGTCAAATCGACATTCGACCGCTCGGTAGCGCCCGCTCGAATTGTGCCGAAGCCGGCTGAGCCAGGCTCACCCTGCCTCGCCTCTCCCGACTCGGAGCTAGCAACAAAACCGCTGTTACCGACTTGCCGAAGCCCTTTCGGAGTAGCGAAGTTAGCTAATATGATCTTACCCAGCGACTTCTGAGAGCCATTAGAGTAGCTAGCCACCACCAGCCCGTCTTCCCCGATATTAACGCCTACCAAGTCTCCCTCTGGCGCGCCGTTCTGAGATTGCGATAAGACGGCAAAAGGGCTGTTGAACTGCGTACTCGCAGCGTAATCGAGGTTAATTTGATTACCCGTAATCTCGCTCGATGCCAAAGTGACTTCATTAACGGGGGACACCAGGGTACCACTTGTGTTGAAGGTCAGTTCACCCTTATCTAAGAAAATGGGCCGCCACTGTGGTATGTCGTTTTCATCAAAGTCTTGCTTGTCGGTGGTCTCGATCCAAGTTCCATTTCGATCTTGAAAGACGTAAAGCGGCGTCGATGCACCCTGTGTATCTGGCTCAAGCTCGATATAAGTGGAAGTCTGTCCGAACGCCGAATCCACATCTTCAAGACCGAAGTCAGCGGACCCCGCAACCTGGAGAAAAGAATCATCGGTCGCCGTGGCACCAGTAAATCGGATGACACCTAGATCAAAATCCACTTTTACACCTGACACCTGACGGCCGACGTTGTCCGCCATTAGATTGATTTTTTCCTGGACCATCTCGGTAAAATCACCAATCTGGTAATCACCCAAGTCGAGCTCAATCTGCGCCGATATATTGTCAACAATCACGGTAAGATTGCGATTGTCAGCGGTTACTGAGAAGGGCGCATTGGGATCTACACCCATCTGATTCCCTACAACGATCGCCGGTGTCGAGGCCGTTCCTCGGACAGCGGGCCTGTTAGCTATCGCTGAGGTTTCGGGATCCACTTTGATCGTATTTTCGGCATCTGATAGCGCACCCTCATACTCAAGCCCAAATAGCTGCAGGCCCAATTGATTCGCACTTTTTGTGGTGCCATCCGAAGCAATCATGATATTGCGCACGGCGATACTAGAGGCGTCGCCCGTAGTACCAGAAGCGATATTAAACTTACCATCAAAATAGGTAATCTCTATGCCATAGCGCTGGTCACGTGCTGGCAAAACTAAATCTCCTTTGGGGACTATATTACCCAAGAGCTTGATGGCAAGATCCCTGTCGGCAGGAGGCACGGCCGCAACCTCGTCTAATACAGTGGCAGCGACCTTCCCATTGACCAAGCCTAAATTCACAACCGGAACCCCAAAGGTGCTCTCCGCCGCACTCGATGTTACGTGCAGCGATTCTTCGCCATTTTGAGTAATGGTAAATCCCTGACGAGCCAGGTTATACTCGAACTTCACGTCACTCACGCCCGCCTCTGCGAGCCCAGCATTTAAAGCAAACTCAAGTTCCTCATAAGACAGTTGCGGGTCGGCAGGATCAAATTGAATATCACCATTTTCAGCCTCGAACCCAAGCGATATTGCAGGACTGGTTTCTACAGCGAATGGAGTCGTAACGCCAGCGGGCGACCGGATCACAATGCTATTGTTCTGGTCAAGCTCCGCCTTGTAACCAGTAGTAGAGGCGTTAATGGCGTCGACCACGCCGGCAGGTGTGTCAGCGGCAGAGCCCACGGCAATCGTCTGAGTCGTTGGAGGTGTACCAGGCTCGGTTATCGTAATGTTGAACCCAGTGCCCCCATTGAGAACAGTCTGAGCACCTAGTTGAGTGGTACTACCAGCGACGAGCGGATGTCCTTTGGAACGATTAATGCTCGATTGTGCCTGCAATAGAATGGCGCCAACATCGAGCTCGATTGTGGTCTCTTCAGCAAGACCATAGTCGCGTGTGAGCTGCAGTATGGCGCCCGAAGAGACGGGGTTGGTACCTGAGGTATTCAAGAAATCTGACACATCAAACTGTCTGCCATCTCCAAAACGCTCATTGGCGATTCTTGTGAGTTCTGTGGCGATAGTCTGCCCTGAAACTGCTCCCATATTTGGCGAGCCAGCTAAATGCTCCAAGCCTAAAGAAACGTATGCAGAACCATCTACGCTGAGGCTCAGCATATCTCGCAGGTCGCTCCGACTCGCCGCTGACAAATCGAAACCGCTTTCCCCTCCTGCCAAGGATAGCTGCTGCCGAGTCGTCTCGTTCGCAGATGAAATAGATACCGTTGCGGGAGTGGACTGAATTGCCTCATCTAACTTATCAAAAGAATACTTTCGATATACGGTTCCCTGAGTCACTAAGTACTCTGAACTATTAGTACTGTTCTTCTGCAAAAACTCTAGCTCCGACGCTGTCTTGAGCTCACCATACTTATTCACAAAGAACTGATCGCCGCCGCTATCTGTTGCCTGAATAAGCTCCGAATCCACGCGCTGGCCGTCGAGATAAACATGTGTTTGCCACTTGTTTTCGGGCGTATCCGCTGTGGCGTTCTGAGTCTTCACATAATAAATTGTCGCGAGATGCTGTGAACCCGACGCGCCGTAAACGGTAAGAGAGGTTGTGCGATGATAAGTCTCAGGCTTGTTGGGATTAAAGTTTGCGGTTATCGGCTCAACATTCGACGGCAAATTCAGCCCAAGTTCAACCTCGGTCGTCGCGCGGAATTCAGACACCGTCTGGCGAGGAATCGACAGCGCAGAGGGTGGTTGGCTAAAATCTGCTTTATTGGTGGAGTCAACAGGTAAGGACTGAAGCGCCTGTCCCGCTGAGTTAACCATCTGATTCTGCTCATTGAGCATAAAACTACCATTACGGGTATATACTCGGCTGCCATCAGATGATTGAAGCGGGAAGAAGCCGTCTCCTGTGATCGCCAAGTCTAAGGAGTTTGAAGAAAATTGAACGAAGCCTTGACTGAACTCTTGGCTAATCTCCTTCAAAGCAACCCCTTGTCCAACCACAGCGGATGCTCTTTGAAGTGGTGAGGTCGCAAAAATGTCACCGAAGCTAGCCGATGATCGCTTAAACCCCGCTGTTGCGGAGTTAGCGATATTGTTAGAGGTCACCGAAAGTTCGGTGGTTGCAGCATTCAAACCTGTTAATGACGTATAAAAAGACATGAGATAGCTCCAATGAGTTCTTAGTTAGAAATTGTTCGTATGCCATCCAGCGATACGGACGAACCGTCGCGTAACTGAAGGTCAAGTTGTTGATTAGTAGGATTCCAGGTGACACTTGCGACTTCACTTAAAACCGATGTGGGGGTCGCAACAAGTTTTCCGTCAATAATGGCGCTCGACGTAAATCGATATTCGCCCTTCGGCATTTGATTGCCATTGGCGTCAAGACCGGGCCAGCCGAACCGATGTTCGCCCGCTTCGAGCGCACCGATCTCTTCCCGATATACGAGCGAGCCGTCTGATCCGCTGTAGACACTGAGTATCAGTGAATCGGCATCTTTCGGAAGTGAAACCACTGTCTCTGTGACACCACCGCCGCCGCCCGATCCAACACCTCCATCGATAGCGACTTTTTTCCCCACAAGAGAAGAGCCCGTGAGAAGCGAATCGGTCCGCAAATTTGACACCAAGGTCTCTAACGATGCCTGCATCCCTTTGATGCCCTCGACCGACGAAAACTGGGCCAGCTGCGCGACAAAAGCCTCGTTCTTCATTGGGTCAAGAGGATTTTGGCTCTTAAGTTGCGCTGTGAACAGCTGAAGAAAGGCATCCCTGTCGAGATCGTCTTCTCCATTGTTGTACACAGCATTGCGTTGCTGCGCCATGTAAGACTCAGTGGTCAGAATATTAGGGGTCAACGCTGTCATCGCTCACTTACTCCTTCAGGCCTTTAAAACTTCAAGTGTTCTCGTCATCAGCTGCTTCGCGGTATTGATGACCTCGACGTTGTTCTGGTAGCTCCGTGCAGCTGCTAGCATTTCAACGACCTCTGACACCTCTTCCACGTTCGACTGATACACATATCCGTCTTCACCCGCCATTGGGTTGGTTGGGTCATAGAGCTTGCGATGTGGGGAAGGATCATCTTTCACCCCATCGACCAACAGAGAACCCGCAGGTCGCCTGACATTGCCAATTATCTGATCTTCAAGCACCGTTCGGAAAACAACACGCTTGGCCTTGTAGGCATCTTCAGCGGTTGAGGACACGTTAGACGCATTCGCCATATTACTTGCCGTTGCGTGCAGCCTGGTCGTTTGCCCCGCAAGTGCACTTCCAGCGATGTCAAAAATGTCTGTTAAACCCATCACTACTCTCCTTTGAGGGCACGTTTAATGCCACTGATTCTTCTTTGCAGAAACTCGAGGGATGCCCTGTACTCGATAGCTGCCTCACCGTATTTGGCTTGCTCAGCAGAGATTTCGACCGTGTTTCCATCTAAACTCGCGTTGTACGGATTGGTGTAGACCAGGCCATCTTGATTCGACAACGCCGTTTTTAAATGCCGTTTGTGAGTGGTCACGAGACTGCCGAAACCCGCCTGCGCTGCGAGAACCTGTTTAAAGTCAACATCTCGCGCCTTGAACCCAGGGGTATCGGCATTAGCGATATTCTTCGCCAAGACTTGAAGCCTCTGCGACTTTAGTACTAAAGCTTGCTCATGCACCCCAAAAATACTGTTCATTTTGTCAGACCTAAAAGTTTCACACTCGTCTTAGAAGCACGGTTCATGCCATAATAAAAAAAACCATATTAAACAGTTAGTTAATCGTTAAAATCCCTATTTTAAAGCGGTAAAATTGCGCCAAAGCGGCAAGTTATTTCCGCTGGCGGTCTCTCTTTTGCCGCTCACGTTAGCGCAGCAATTCACAGATCCTCTAAACACTTGAGAAAATTTGCTAAGTAAAGCCCAGCCGCCTTAACATAGGTGACACACAAGGAATGAAGATCGCTATGGCAGACGACTGTGTTAAACGGATTAGGGGGCTATTGACGCTAGTGCTGCTGGTCTTGGCAAGCCCTCATCTGCTGGCGACCCAGCTGGATCAAGTCACCCTCAAAAAAGAACTGGAAGAGCAGTTGATTCGGACTGCAGCAGAGCTTACCGGGGCGAAAGCAAGCAACATCGAGGCCCTCATCTGGGATAACCGGCTGAAGATCATAGACTGTGAAGAGGAGTACTTAATTACTTTTCCATTCAGCGATGGCGTCACCGCGAAAGTGGTCTGCCCGGAAAACTCTTGGAGCATTTTTACTCGAATTAAGATCCACAATAGCGAGTTCGGGTTCCGCTATTTGCGAAACCTATCTGAGGGCGACACGCTATCCCGAGGCGATGTCGAGCGCCAAGCGATTAATCATAAACTTGAAGGCGATATGGTGACTCACATCGCGGACGTTATTGGCCGCAGCCTTAAACGATCCGTAAAGGCAAGCAATGTTGTCATGGTCGAGGATTACGAGGAAATTGGCTTTTCAGGTGCAGCAAAAGAAGATGATCGCAGTGCAACCGAAACTTATGTTTTAATCTCTAATGGCTCCATAACACGGGGGCAAAGGCTTTCTCCGGAACTTTTCACCCCTACCATACAAACCGAGCAGGCACCAAAAGACGCCCTGCTTCTGGGCGTTGAAGTAAAGCACCTAGAGACTACGCGTGACCTCACTTCGGGCGAGTATCTCCGCAAATCGAATACTAAGCCAACATTGGCAGTGCGAAAAGGCGAGATTCTGACACTATCGATAGTAAGAGGTATGATCTCAATTACAGCGCAAGTGAGGGCCTCTGAAGGAGGCAAGATTGGAGAGGTGATAGAATTAGAAAATATTGATTCGGGAAATCTTGTTCTCGGCATGGTTGTCGATATCGGGAAGGTTGAACTGCTGAACTAATAAGTCTACTGTGTGCTAAAGTTTTAGGTAGAGATGCCGATATTTACTTCAGTGATGAATCGAGGTGGAGATTATGACAAATATCTCAGATGTAATGAACAGCTTTTCTAAAGCAGCAATGGGGCAGAAGGTAGATAAGCCTCTTAAACAAGACACGCAGGCGCAGGGCACCATGAGTGATGCTCCGCAACAAGCGGTTGTCAAACATGACCAGGTAGACTTCAGTCCACAAGTCAGCAACATTCTTGAGAATGCGTCGTTCGATAGAGCCAAAGTCGAGGCGATAAAAGAAGCTATTCAGAATGGCAACTATCCTTTAGACGCGCGTAAAATAGCGGAAAGTATGGCTGGGCTTGAGAAACTGATCGGTGGATAACCAATATTGTTATGGCGTCGCTTAAATCAGACCAGAAGGTCATTAGTGAGGCCTTGCACAAAGCTCAAGCTCTGCGCGATATCCTCGAGCAAGAGTTCACCTTTCTGAAGAATAATGAGCTCGACGCTTTCGAAAAAATTCAAGTGAGAAAGAGCGATACACTGAACTACTTGACTGAAAACTCACCTGCGATTTATGAAAAAGTCGAACAGACACTCGACGACAGCCTGATCGAAGCCTTCAAAGTTCAGATGAATGAATGTAAGTCCCTGCACCTTCGCAACGCGCTGCTCGTCGACCGGAAGCTCGCTTCCACACGCAGCGCTCTGGAACTTTTCAAAACACCACATAATCATAGCTTCGGTGAGACTTATGATAAACTCGGTAAATTGTCAAAGTCATCAAAGGTGAAATAGCCGCGACCTAGTGCGGTCCCTGTGCCACTGCGGTCTTCTTAAAAAGGCTGCTCTCCGCGGATCCAGAACACCCACGACAAGACGATCGCTACCGAATGGTAAAGCTCTTCTGGGATTTCCTCATCGATTTCTACTCCCTCTAGTAACGCCGCCAGTTGAGGATTCTCTATTACTGGAATTTGCAGATCTCTCGCAGCTTCGATCAAAATCTCTACGTCATAGCCCGAGGCTTTTGCCATGACGGTCGGCGCTGCTTTACTGCCATACTCTACCGCGTAGGCTCGATCCGATAATCTTGTACCCGACTCCTTTGCCATCGCTATACCTTAAAATCTAGAGGTTTCTCCACCGTCTTATTCGGCGGAACACGGTCGTACAGAGCATCTTTAGCGCCATCGTAAAGAGTGATTTCTATACTGCGCAAACCGGCACTTTCTAACTCTCTCTGAAGATCGCCACGAACCTGAGTTGCCACAGTGTGGAGACTCTTGTTGGTCAGCCAAATAGAGACACGAACGCCCACTTCCTTCATCAAAGTTAAGCTCACCCAGATCCGGTCATCCGGGTTTACTTCACTATAAAAATCCACCTGCCAATAGGGTCTCGCGTCTTGAGGCGAAGAGTCTTTGTCACTGTGTGAACGCTCTTTCAAAGCCACAATCATATTGAAGGGGATTTGATTGACAGAGCCTATACTTTCAAACAGTAATTGACCTTGCTGCAGTGCCCGAGTGCTCACTTCTTGCCGAAGCACAAGACTCTCAAACAATTCTCGAACCCGTGATCGTATATTTTTCCCGAGTACGTCATCTGAACGTATCAAAACGAGAAGCAGTTTGGCCAGCGGATTCTTTGAATCTGAAGCGAGAACGCCGTTATTTAAAAGAAAATTCTTTATAACCTCTGCAGAGAGCACCGGCGGAGATGACAGATCAGTCGTTCTGACCCATTCTTTCAGACCCGCTAGCGCCGAGGCACCCTCTCTTGGGGCTGACTCAATCGCATGTCTCAACTGGCCCAGAATCGAGGCCAATTGCGTGCTCTGATAGGTATCAACCTTACTCGCTGCTACCATCTCTGGGGATACGCTTGGTGCCAGCAGCCCAGGCGTCAAGGGAACCAAAATCGCCCCGCCCTGAGTAAAACGAACAAGAAAACTAACGGTTCGACCCTGTATTTTCTTGAAGGTATCCGGCAGTTCAAATCTTCGCTGATTAAAAAAGAAAAACTGTCCTGACTTATCGACTTCTACGACAGTTCGGATTGTCTGATGGTTAAGCAGACCCAATTCCTTAGGCACCGGGTCCAGAAGCTTGAGGCTAGGTACACCATCTGAGAACAGCGGAGTTGGACGTATTGCATAGTTGACCATCTCTGGACCAAGCACGTTTGCAATCGCCTATGGATAGCGAACCCAGTCTCGCGAGCTGGTATCACTCTTGGTCTTTGATCCCGGGAAAATATAGTTTCGGAAATCCTGCTCAGACGGGAGTTGCAAATCCTTTCCTGATAGCAACCAGTTTGGATTGCCTCGCGGGAAGGCGTGCGGATTTAAATCGACGATCACATCACTGATCAACACAGGATTGACATCTACTCCACGAAACTCGCGTGTAACAATAGAACTCAGCGTGTCGCCTTCCTGGACTTTGTAGATGCCATCCACCGCTACTGACCCCTTTTGGGCCGCCTTCATCACCCTGCCGATATCACCTACAAACGCACTGAGACGAGCTATATCACCCTCGCTTAGGGTTTCATTTTTTGGCTCTTGGGCCACCACCGCAATGGGCAGGCATAACCCTATCAACAGGAAACATTTTAGTATTGTATTCACAAATCACCTTTCCATGTCATAACAGACTCGCTTCTTCATAGCAGCGTAGCAAAAATATCTCCAGCAACACCCTTATCTTTTAACAACGTTTTACTAGCGGGGGGAGAGAGTAGCTCAGCAACTGCCACACCACTTTTAACGCTTTTGACTCTCGCAAGATATAAAGATTCAAAATTTATGCTATTGAGCTGACCGTCAATCAGTAACTCACGCTGTCCAACCAAAAGCCAATCGCCTTCGTTAACGCCATCTTCACGCCCACCTTGAACTTGAAACTCGTCCTGGCCGTAATTTTTGACGTGAAAAACTCTCGGAAGGCACTGACTTGCATCTAGTGCACGATCGATTTCAGCGAGTGTTCTTCGCAACTTAGAAGTGAGATTTGTATCGACTGCGACCTCGCCAGACTCATAAGACACGGTTGGTGTCGACGCGAGGTAGAACTGCTGCCTCACCAAGTCAGTCGACCTGATCACATCAGAGAAAACGATCTCAATGGTATACTCGTATTTCGGAGGGGTGGGACGCAACTGCTGGTTAAATAGTTCGCTGAGCCCCCCTGAGAAAGATCGGCGTGCCCCTTGATACATTCGCGAACCCCAGGAGTTCGGGCTGATAGCCACTGAAACACTGACTCTGTAATCGGCGCTGTGTCCCGAGGGAGGTCTTAACAATACTTTTTGATACTGCGAAGCAGAGACGTCTATTAACTCACTCTCAGACGCCCTCACCACGCGCATACCCCGCTCAATCAAGGCCGCTTGCATGCTGTTTGCGACCAGTTCTTCAACAGGAGCAATCACGTGCCTGAGGCTTGCTCCCTCAGTTCTATTGCCTGGTGAATTAATCGACAAACTCACACTTCTGGGAAGCGGCGCCGAGTTCGCCATCGACCAGACGCCACAAACATCAGCGATCCCAACCGAACCCCAAGACTGATCTGCGCCAGCCCGCATCTCGTCTATGAAAGTTTGAATCTGAGTCCCGTTAACCGATTGTTTAGCGCGGTAAAGAGTCGACTGATGTAAAGCACCTTTCTCGTCGATATAGGACAAACCTTTGACGACAGCGCCTTTCTCAAATGCGACCTCCATCAACTTTGCTTTAAAACCCTCCAGCAAAACCTTTGCTTCCATCTCTGCCGCTATTGACTCGGAACTCCTGGTGTCAAAACTGAGACCTACCAAGAGTGCAGAGACGACTGGAAGCAAAGTGTGCCTTAAATGCATAGCGACTTTACTCGGTGGATCTGAAAGCAACTTGGTTCAAGTAAAGCAGACGCAAATCATTTACCAAAGCTTTGTCCAAAGCCATTGTGACTTCATACGTTTCGGTACCAACCGGCTCAATACGAACGACCGTGGCACCGTAGATAACACCTTCAACTCGGCTACGAAATGTATCACTCTTCACTGCCATTTGAGATACCGTGACGGTTGAATCGAGGTATTGGCCGTAAACCTGTTCGGTCAGAGACCGATAAGCATCAAGTTTGGCAGCTCTGATGGCAAGCAATCGTCTCTGGGCAGCCATGTCCGAATCCTGAATGTCAATTACGGCATAACCCGTTGCCATCAAGGTGTCTCGCTTCTCTACGATCGGCCGAAGAACAGAATCAAACCCGTTCGGTGAGGTGGTCGTGCAGCCACCGACCAACGCCAAAACACATACCAAAGCGCTTAACTTTCTCATACCACTCATTTGACGCTCCTTATGTAAAAAACTTTACCATCTCTGGTTAAGTATCGTACCTAACTCATAAATCTTTATCAAAAATACTTTGACTAATGCTCGCAAGTGGCACGTGTTTTGCTGATACTAGCTGTGAAAATAGATTATTTCATTGGCCTCGCAATAGAAAGACAAAAGAGACCATAACTAACTGAATCTTGGAGAGTTATTTTGATAGGAATACTGTCAGATTTTCGACAGTCAATCTCGTCAGCGCAAGTGAGTAGTATCGCGATGCCACTCGTGGTTCTATTAATCATTGCATTGTTGATATTACCGCTACCCACTCTCCTGTTGGATGTCCTTTTTACCGTCAACATCATTGTGGGGTTAATGATGCTGATGATTGCAATGAATACTAAGCATCCGCTTGAATTCTCTGCGTTTCCCTCAGTCTTGTTAATCGCCACCCTGCTTCGACTTGGTGTCAATGTCGCATCGACCCGGATCGTTCTCGTCAACGGACACAACGGCACCGATGCCGCGGGATTAGTCATCGAGTCTTTTGGGGAATTTGTTATTGCGGGAAATTATGTGGTCGGTTTCATCATCTTTATGATTTTGATGATCATCAATTTTATCGTGGTCACGAAAGGAGCGGGAAGAGTTTCAGAGGTAACAGCGAGGTTCACTCTGGACGCAATGCCTGGAAAGCAGATGGCTATTGATGCTGATCTCAATGCCGGCATGATTAATCAGGAAGAAGCGAAGAAGCGGCGAGAAGATCTCAGCCAGGAAGCTGATTTTTTTGGTTCAATGGATGGCGCATCGAAGTTTGTTCGCGGAGATGCGGTTGCCGGACTATTAATACTCGCGATCAATATCGTCGGTGGCCTCTTGGTTGGGACAACCCAGCATGATCTGAGCTTGGAAGAAGCAGGGCGTATTTATGTGTTACTGACCATCGGAGACGGTCTGGTTGCTCAGATACCCACGCTTCTGTTGTCTTTCGCAACAGCAATATTGGTGACGCGAGTAACGACCGAACAGTCGACTGCAGAGCAAGCCGGCAGCCAAATGGCCAACGAAAATGCTCTTTTCCTTGCTGCAGCCATCATTCTTATTCTTGGGCTGATTCCCGGGATGCCACATGGTATTTTCTTACCATTAGCGGCAATTACCGCTGGTATTGGCTACTACGTTCGTCTGCAGGCCCAGCAACAAGATCAAAACAAAAAAGATGTGCAGGCGCAGGTAACCGATGACCTAGAAGCAAAATCGTCTGAACTTTCTTGGGATGATCTGGATCAAGTAGATGTCGTTGGCATCGATATCGGGTACGGCTTAGTTCCGCTTGCGAATACCCAATCGGGGGGGCAATTACTCACTCGAATTAAAGGGGTTCGGAAAAAGTTGTCCGCTGAATTGGGATTTTTAGTTCAACCCATTAGGATCCGAGATAACTTGGATCTCAGACCGGACTCCTATCAGATCATTTTAAATGGGGTTGCTCGAGGAATAGGCGAATTGCGAGTAGGGCGCCTTTTAGCCATTAACTCCGACGGTAATGTGAACACCCTGAAGGGTGAGAACACAGTGGAACCCGCTTTTGGTCTGCCCGCGGTCTGGATAGAAGCCTCTCAAGGCGACCTTGCCCGGGGAATGGGCTTCACTGTCGTAGATGGACCCACGACCATCGCAACACATCTCAGCGTGATACTGAAGGAAAACGCCCACGAGCTTCTCGGGCAAGATGAGACCCAACAACTTCTCGATAAAGTAGCGATCAATTACCCGAAACTCGTGTCTAATTTAATCCCTAACACGGTGCCGCTGTCTACGGTCACCCAAATTCTTCAAAACTTGCTCGCAGAGGGAATACCGGTAAAAGATATGCGAACCATTATCGAGGCACTAACCGTCTCGAAATCGGGAGCCACTGACGCCGATACCCTTACCAGTGAGGTGAGGCCAAAGCTAGGCAGAATGATCGTTCAGCCACTCCTCGATTCAACGGGCACGCTGACAGTAGTGACATTCGCCGGTGACTTAGAGAACATACTCGAAAACAGTTTCCGCCAAAGTAATGGCAATCAAGTGGTTTTGGAGCCCAGTCTAGCCAACTCAGTATTAGACGCGCTGGCAGAGAACGCCACGCAAATACAAGAAAAAGGAGCCACACCCGTTCTGGTGGTTTCACCGCAACTGCGCCAATGGTTAGCGCGCTTCGTTCGGACTCGAGTACGTGACCTACACGTGATATCCTACACAGAAATTCCTGAAGATCAGAAAATTAAAGTGTTTGGTAGTATTGGTGGATTGAATGCTATCGAGGGCAAAAAGGAATAATCCATGGAAATAAAGATTATCGAGTGTGCGATGAGCAACGCTGCCCTGGAAGAGGTGAAGCGACAGTATGGCGCCGACGGTCTTATCGTGAGTAGCATCGCAACAGCGACCAAAAATCTCATTATTTTGGCTGTCGAGAACGTCTCGATGCGCGAACCCCAAAAAACTCAGGAAACCCAGGAAACCCAGGAAACCCAGGAAACCCAGGAAGCTCGGGAAACTGTGACCACTAAAGTGGATGGCGAACACGTCACTACGAATTCAACCCTCACAGACGCCGCGGACGTGCTGCGAGCAGATGACATCGCGCTCAAGCCCGATTTTGAAAGCACAGCAAAGGACAGCTTCAGACAGATATTAGATGAGCTTTCCAGCATTAAATTTGCAGAATCAGAAGTAAGCAATACCGAATCAGAGGGTCTTAAAGAAACAGGCGAGGCTCAAACTGGCCTGCAACCGGCCGAGGAGAACGAGGTAACTGGTGTTAAGTCAGAGAGATCAGATGGCCATTCTCGCGACAAATATAGCGTTGATGAAACGATTTATGCCGCCGCGCTGAATCATACTGAGGTCGAGGTAAAAACGATTATTGATACCAGCGGCACAGAAAAAGATCGCGATGAACAGTTTGCCCTATTTAAGGCTTCTATGAGCGTAACCGCACTAGAGTTAACTGCCTTACTGCAGAGTGCTGCCGACGAGATACTCGAAGAAACACAGCCCAAAAGGGATAAAAATGTCCTCGAGTTTAAAGCAAATGTCTGAACACATTGGGTCTAATATTAAGTATATTATGAGAGCTCCCGTTTAAAATGGGCGAGGATTTTTTATGAAAGTGATAGGGGTATCAAGCGGCAAAGGCGGCGTTGGTAAAACTACCGTGGCGGTCAATCTAGCTACCGAACTCGCCAACAGGGGTCTAGGTGTCATGTTGCTTGATGGCGATTTGGGGCTGAGTAACGCCCAAATCCTACTGGGTACCAGAGTAACGCATACTTACGCGCATGTCTTGGCAGGCGAAAAAAGCATAGAGGAAATCATTGTGTCAACCGCAAGTGGCGTAAAGCTTGTGCCCGGCTCCAGCGGTTCCAAGACACTCTCGAGTTTGTCTAGGTTACAATTGCTCGGGTTAATACATGGCATCTCTAACATTCCTGACTGCGATGTCCTGATCGTTGATACTGCGGCAGGCATTACAGATAACGTCACGATTCTCTTTTCGGCGTGCGATATCCGCTTAGTCGTTGTGCAAAACGAACCCTCATCAATTGCCGATGCCTACGCCATGATTAAAGTCTTAAAACATGAGTACGACATCACGCAACTCCATCTCCTCCCCTGCCAAATCAGGTCTGTGGAAGAAGCCAAAACAATATACGAGCGTGTCAACAAGGTCACCATGCAATATCTTGATCTCCATCTCCAATATGCTGGTTCATTGCGAAAACAGGATGAGCTGATTTTGGAATCTGCACGCAAAGGGATCCCATTCGTGAACTTGGAACCGAAATCACCCATTGCGGGTGATATCAGTGCAATAGCAGATAACTTGATGTCCGATGACAATGGTCATGATTCGGGCTCGATAAAGTTCTTTGTCGAACGACTATCAAAGACCATTTGAGATGGTAAAAGAGTATAAAAACTACTCAGGCGACTCACCATCCTCAGGAGGATCGACCGATCTAGTCCTAGAGCACATAGGTCTTGTCCAGAGGATTGCGATGCATCTGAAGGCACGGCTTCCAGACTATGTCGAATTAGAAGAGCTCGTGCAAATTGGTATGATCGGTCTGTTAGAGGCCTTTAAAAGCTTTGACGAATCCCAAGGAGATGATCTTGCATCCTTCGCAACAAAGAGAATTCGCGGCGCGATTCTAGATGAAGTCAGAAGGCGATCACCTTTGTCACGGCAAGACAACATCCATGCAAAAACCAGAGAAGCGATTATAGATGACCACCTGGCTAGAACGGGTAGACGTCCGTCTGCGGTTGAGATCTCGAGTGAAATGGGTGTAACTTTAGAAGACTACCACCGCTCTGAGATGAAAACACATACCTATCAGTTATCGTCATACGAGGTACTGACGGCAAACGGTTTCGAACAAGCCCATGATGCTGATTCACCAGACGAAGAGATAGAACATTCTCAGACCTTAGGTATTTTAGAGACAAGAATTGGGCAGCTTGAGCAGCGAGATCAGTTAATTCTCTCCCTATATTACGAAAAAGAGCTTAACCTAAAGGAAATCGGTTCGATCTTGAACATCAGTGAATCGCGTGTAAGTCAGCTTCTGAGTAAAATCGTGACCCAACTACGTGCGGAAGTTAGACTTTAAGTCAGTGGAGACAGCAAATGGACTTCTTCAAAAAGTTCAGTAAACCCTCCGCGAAGGAAGTAGCCCTTGCGGATTACGAACGATGCGGCACCCTTGACGATAGCCACACAAGTCACGTATTCCGGACCAGGACTGCACTCAGAGTACGGGCTAACCTAAACAAAACTTTTATCCAAGGTGCCAAGCGTGAACTGAAGTATCAGGCCGACTTGGTCGCCGCCATCAAGGCAGGCAAGGCAACGCCTGAGCGACCAAAAGTTGAGAGCGGCTATCAGGTAATCAGCTCCTCGGTTGGGGAACTGATATCCTATGTTCCGATTCGTCGCGCACAAAAAATGTATGATCTCGGTGGCAAGTATCAAACCACAGAGCTCAATGTAGCGCAGGTTTTTGAGGAAGCTGCATCAATAGCGAAAGAAGTCGCTGATGACTTAAAATTTACGTCAAAAATAGAGCTTCTGGAGTTTCTAAGACAGGAAAGTGATACCGAGGCGGAACCCACATCCAGCTGAGATACTCTATTCGCCACTGAGTGAATCCGAGCAACCGAGGAGTTATAATGCAAAATTTTGGAATCGTATTAATCATCTTGCTCGCTCTTTCCGCAGTCATTCTGCTGGTTTATGTTTTAAGCAAACTTTCCGAACTGGAAGCAATCGCAGGGAACATTATCTCATCAAGAAATCAAACCGAGGGTCAATCAGCGACAGCAAGCGAGCGGTCAATCTTCTCTGGAATGCAAGGCCAAGCACTTTGGCAGGCCATGACAGGCGACTCCAGAGATACTGTTCTCAGTAACGCAGATGAAATACTGACTTATCAACTCATCTTGGAAAAGCACCTCCGAAAAGTGGCTCTGATGGGCTTTCAAGATGGTCTCAATGGCCGCAGCGCTCGACCACCGCAGAGCGAAATGATGATCTCAATGTTACGCGGCGATGTGCTTTCATGGCTGCCCGCTAGCGCCCTTGCGCAACTTTACACGTCCTCTTACGACGCTGCTAACGCAATGCCTAATGAGGTAACGCCATTAGCCGAGCAAGTGAGTTACACGATAACATCCGTGTATAACTCGGTCACATTGGACGCAGACGACTTCGTCGATGAAATCTTAGTCCTGCTACGTCTGTTTACTGCACCCGAGTAGTAGACTCTTGTTCAGGCGTAAAAACGATAATTTCTGGCGAATAGCTTGGGCCTGTCGGCTCACTTGCTTCCTCTTCCGCCAACTTGGCCGTTTCGAGCTCAATTTGACGAGCCAGTAATTGCCGCAGGTTGCTCTTTTCAATATCGACCAATGCGGCAACATCTGACCTAAGCGCATTCAAGCTGTTAATTGTGGGCTTAAACTGGTCAATATCTCGCTGAGTGCTGGCAACTTGCTCTTTAAGCTCACTCACCTGATTCAGTAATGCGTCCAACTCAGTAGTATCTTGCGTTTGATTGGCCAGGCTCGTCGTCGCCGTTAACAGCTGTCCACTGAAATCTTCCTGCGACAATCGCAAATTCTCGGCAGTCGCATCTAGCTGACGAAGAATAGACGCTTGCCCCTCATCCAGCATCCCAAGACCTTGCTCAAAACGCGCAAAGCTCTCCAACGCCGAGTTCATATTCACAATCCGCTTCGAAATCGCTAAGGTAGCAGATTCAAGGTTACCAACTTCACCAGCCAGTCTGCCAGCTGCAACAAAGAGCAAAATCCCTGTTAGGATAATGACCATAATCGCGCCGTATCCGACTCGCTGAGCGATCATCTGCTGACGCATTGTCTGGCTCTCTATTTGCTTGACGACCGGCGCTAACTCACCCCGGATCAATAATTCAAAATCTGCCCTATCAAATTCTGGAACAGTAGAAGCCCGCGCATGAGTGCTAGGTGTCGTATCCTCTTCGGCTCTTAGGAAGCTGGCGTCTGTATCGTCGTCAGTACCAGAACCACCGAGCTCAGATAAATCTGACTCTTCCTGTGCGACGCGCTCTGCCGCACCGTCACTATTTCCTTGTGGCTCATCGACGTCTTGATTCTTTTCGTCACTCATAATTGGTCCTATGCATATCAACAATTAAAGGTAGTATCGGACGACCTCAAAAAATCTGAAAGTCCGAAAGCGTCAACCAGTCCCATATCAAAATAATTTGACGTCTAATAAACAGTACGAAACCTATTACATAATCTAGAAAACGCTTGTCAAACCAGACTATCGAACTGACTGCCAAGATCGCCATTAACACAAGCAGTAGGCTCCATACTCGGCCACTCCTCTTTACTGCAATATCAGCCAATTCGATGCCTTTTTCCACGTCCGTTACGGCTCCTAAAAAATCTTTAGAGAGCTTACTAAAAAGCACCTTAGCTTTTTCTTGCAAATGAGGCTCGTTAATCTCCTTGATGCTCTCTAGATCGGTTGCGGTCAAGACCGGCAGATAAAGCAGCTGAACTCCTAGATCCGCGACAAAGTCTGAAATTGCGGCCTCAGAAACACTCCGAGTACTCGAAAAAATTAAAACACTGACGTTTGCACCAACGAATGTTTTCAACAGCTTGGTCAGGATGGTCCAGTCTGCGGCAGAGAAACCACGAACCTCTGGAATAATCAGAATATCTCGACTCGTGACTGAGCTGGAGCGAATCGCCTCATCAATAGTCAAAGAGTCCACTGCTTTGTTAAAAGTCTTCAGGAGCTCCTCGGTAACTGCAGGATATAAACGCCTCGGCGTTAAGCCGTCTGTGGCTCCGATTATCTTGTATGAAGCATAACAAATTGCGTCCAGGTAGGTATCCGAGTCGCTGCAAACAATGATATGTCGCCCTTCTCTACAAGCAGAAATTATCTGATCTAGCAGCTCAGGGTCTCCAGAGTGGGGCATTAACACATTCTGAATTTCGATTGACATATCGCTTTCTCTCGTAGAATCGTCAGCTCAGGGAATCAGCTCTTTTCTGGCTCGCCATTTTTATCAAATCTCATACCTAGAGGAACTCTCGGAACCGGTATCTCAGAGTTTACTCCACCTCGATTAAAACTATTGATGTTAAAAATAAAGGCGATGACCTGAGCAACGGCTTCGTATAAAGGCTCTGGAATGTAACCGTTGAGATCTGTCGTAAAAAATAAAGAACGCGCCAATATGGGTGAGGTAAACAGAGGGACTCCTTCCTCTTTGGCTCGCTCTCTGATCTTTTCAGCAATGAAGTCAGACCCCTTGGCAACTAATTTAGGTGGTAGGTCACCGGTTGGATCGTATGCCAGTGCAACTGCAAAGTGCTCTGGGTTAGTGATAACGACATCTGCGTCCGCTATTGCTTCAAGCATTCGCATCGATGCTAATTCTCTCTGCTTCTGTCTGATACGTTGCTTCACTTCCGGGCGGCCATCGGTGTCTTTGGCTTCTTCTTTGACCTCCTGCTTTGTCATTTTCAGCTTCTTATTATACTCTTGCAGCTGATAAGGTGCGTCAATCATTGCAATAATAATTAGGGCGAGAGTCGCCACCAAAAAAGAAAAGACAATAATTGATCCACCGAGTGCTAAGCCCCCCTCAAAGTTCATCAGCGAGGTAAACATTAGCTGTCCTGCATAGTTGTCAACCAGCAGATAGGTGAGGCCACCCACTAAGAGGAATTTCCCAATCGTCTTGAAAAAATCGAAGACGACCTTCATGCCAAACATGCGCTTAAGACCGGATAGGGGGTTTAGCTTCGAAGCCTTGGGCGCGATCGCTTTCCAAGAAAAGTTATAGCCCCCCAGCACACCCGACACTAGCAATGAAACCACGAATGCTGCTGCACCCAAAGGGGCTACTACTAAGAGCGCGTCCATGAGACCCTTGCCCACTCTAGACGTCAGACCACTCACATCAAAGACATGTTTTGGATCAAACACGAACGCAGCCGCAAACTGCTCCGATATTTTGATGATCATCGCGCCACCGAAAAGATACATAAAACCCGCGACTGTGATCACCGTTGCTGCGATCGATAGTTCTTGTGATCGAGCTACCTGTCCATCATCTCTAGATTTTTGTATCCGTTTACTGGTTGGCTCCTCCGTCTTCTCCTGGGTACTGTCATTTTCCGCCATTTAAACACCTACCCATATATCTCTTGCTGTTGTGAAGGCCTCAACCCATAACCATTCTATTCTGTGCGCTATATTGGTTAGATTAATAATTAGTAGGGCGAGTCCCGCGAGTATCATCGCGGGAAAGCCCACAGCAAAAATATTCAGGGCCGGAGCCGACCGAGTTACAATCCCAAGGCAAAGGTTGACAAGCAACATGGTCAGCATTATCGGCATCGCTATTAATACCCCACCTAGGAAGACCATTGAAGTCCAAGCCATTACCTTAAGGATAACCGCATCGAGATCAAAGGCCGCTCCAATAGGAACGAATTCAAAGCTCTGAAGTATTAAGAAAAAGAGTAAACTATGCCCCCCAAAACTCATAAAAATCAGGGTCGAAAAGATTATCAAGAAAGAGGAGAGAACAGGGACAGTTCCTGCTGAGGGATCCATTATTTGCGCCATACCTAAGCCCATACTCATAGACAAAGCTTGCCCTGCTAGGATAAGTGCTCCGTTCACCACCTGCAATGTAACGGCAATTGCTATTCCCACAAACATTTCCCGCACCAGAATCACCATCCCCTCAGAAGACAATGGATTCAGATTTGGCACCTCGATAAGAGGGTATATCACCCAAGTCAAGACAATTGCTAACACGATGCGGATAGGCAATGACACGACATCGAGCGAGATGAGTGGCGCTGCTATTATCATAGCGGAAATCCGCAACATGGGAATTAAGCCTGTCGCAAGCAAGTTAACAATATCGTCAAAGACAATGTCCATTAGCTCAGAAACATGTACTGCACTCGCTCAAATATGCTCTCATAAAATTCCACCATTGTGGCAAGCTGCCACTCCCCAAATATGGCAAGCGCCAAAGCTAGTGCAATTAATTTAGGGATAAAACTGAGCGTCATCTCTTGTATCGAGGTTGCCGCCTGGAGGATACCTATGATCAAACCTACAGCGAGTGCTGTCAAAAGAATAGGAGATGCCACAAGAGCAGCTGTCCAAATGGCACTCCCCCCCAGATTAATGACATCTCCTGATTCCATATCTACACCCTCATATCTGGGCAAAACTTCCAGCTAGAGACCCAATAAGTAGATTCCACCCATCGACCATCACGAACAGTAATAGCTTGAAAGGGAGAGAAATCATCATTGGCGAGAGCATCATCATACCCATAGACATTAGAATACTGGCAACAACCAAATCGATGACGACAAAGGGAATGTAAAGCATAAATCCAATTGTGAAGGCGCTCTTCAACTCTGACGCGATGAACGCGGGGACTAGGATATTCAGTGGTAAATCATTCGGGGTGTTGTACTGGACGTCATCATTCAGAAGGCTAATAAAGGTTTGAATATCTGACTCTCTTGTTTGCTGCAGCAAAAAGGTCTTGATTGGCACTTGCGCTCTCAGTAATGCGTCTTCAAGCCCGATCTCGCTGTTTACATAGGGTTGAATCGCCTCCTCGTTCACGACAGTAGCTACGGGAGTCATTATGAAAATCGTTAAAAATAAAGCCAGGCCCAGAAGGACTTGATTGGGGGGTGTTTGAGCCGTACCCATGGCTTGTCGCAAAAGCGATAAGACGATGATAATTCTCGTGAAACTGGTCATCATGAGCAGTAATGATGGCAGCAAAGTCAAAATGGTCATCAAGCCCAACAATTGCAGGGTTATTGAGTACTCGGTTTGACCATTTTGCAAGGCGTTAGACGTGACGATCGGTATGGTGCCTTGTGAAAAACTGACATCCGCAAACAGAACAAGCAGCAAGCTTAGACCGGGCTTTATTAAATTTTTCATTTACTCATGTCCTGAAGCGCTTCATCTAAAGTCGAAACGGGTTCTAAGCAAGTCAAAATCGTCATGTTCTCTTTCGTAACACCGATCAACAATCTCTGGTTCTCGATCTCTATCACATAAAGTGAGGCATTGTTTTTTAACATGGTATGTGAACGCACTTTAACACCCACGTTATCGCGGCGAAAATTTAAGTGAGTTTTGCTGAAGTAGAGTATGACGAGAAGCAGGCCGAAAGTAACGAGAATCGCCGTCACCCACCGTAGAATATCCAATTCATACATTGTCGACGAATTACACGTTCTTTATTCTGTCTTCAGAGGGGATTACATGAGTCAATCGGACACCATAGCGCTCGTTTACTAAGACAACCTCTCCTTGAGCCACAACGGTATTATTGACTAACAAATCTAGAGGTTCTCCAGCGATCCTCTCTAACTCGAGGACACTACCCTGTTTTAACTTGAGTAGGTCCTTAATACGTATTTTAGTTCGACCCACCTCAACGGAAATATTGACCGGAATATTCTGCAATACCTCTGTATTGAACGATGATTCCCGATCAACGGGCTCGCCCTTGAGAACCTCGCTCTCATCAGCCATGTTTATTCATCTCCTATTGGGTTGGGCTCTTCTCGGGCCGAAAATGAGTTAGAGTTCACTATTTTTATTGCAACTTGACCTTTCACGGTACCAACGTCAGCAGCGAAAACAGGGACTCCCTCTATAATCATCTGTGCATCTTCATACTTTTTAAACCACAGCACATCACCGGACCTTAGCGATTGAAATTGATGCAGAGGTATTTCTGTCTCACCGAGAGTTACGACGGCTTCCAGCTCCGCATAGCTAGCGGAGGTCTCTAACTCATCATGCCAGAGACCGGCATCCCTCGGGGTATCAGTGTCACTCTGAACGCGAGCTCTGAGCTCGTCACGGATCGGTTTTAATGACGCAAAAGGATAAACAATATCGACTCTACCCACTTCCGCTTCGCTTATCTCCACTGACAAATGACAGACAACCACGAGATCCTTTTCATCTGCTATTTGAACAAACTGGGGATTTATCTCTGCACTGACATACTCACATTCAATCGGCATAATTGGGGCCCATGCTTCTTTCAAAGATGCAAAGATCAGCTCCATCATGATGTTGATGATTCTTGTTTCAGTGGGGGTAAACATTCTTCCTGGCGGCAACCCCGCGATACCGCGCCCGAAACCTCCAAAAAAATTATCAAGTGCCGCGAATACTACATTGGGATCTAAAACAACGAGCGAACTTCCGCGCAAAGGATTAATCCGAATGGTATTTACAGAAAGGGGCGGGGCTAGATCAGACAAATATTTTTCAAAGACTACGGTTTTGACTGCATCAACATGTATCTTTGGACTCGACCTGAGAACTTCTAACAAGCCCAACCGAAAATGACGCGTAAACCGCTCGGTGATCATATCAATGGCACCGACATTGATACCTATTGTGCGATCCTCGTTAGCGAGATTGTGCGGCGCTAGATATCCTAGCTCTGAAGAAATGTCGTGCGAAACCCCAGAATCCTCAGACTCTAAATCAGATAGCGCCGCCACCTCTTCCTCTGTTAACTGTCTGCTGTCGTCCGCCACAATTCCACCTTATTTCACTGAACCACAAACTCTGTGAACAATACTTCCTCGACACCACCGAAATCCTCGTATCTCTCAAGGACACTATTGGTTGCCATTTTTAGATCCTCGGCTAACTTTTTGCGAAAGTCATCTTTGGCCAGCTCTGATTCACTGACTTTTCGCAGCACATCGAGCATTTCTGATCTGACTGCAAACGCATGAGTTTCCATATTGGCGATCACTCTATCATCATAATGCGTCATAATGGCGACTTTAACTTGCATCACTTTTCTAGAGTTCAGGATATTTGCTACCAAAGGCGCCTCGATCTCGAGATATGAATTCTTGAACCTTTGTAACTGCGGTGCGTCAATCGACACTTTATCTGGACCGCGCGCCAACTCCTCGGCTCTGGAACGAGCTTGTTCCGCTTCCTGCTCCAATTGCTGAACTGCTTTCTCGATTTCTTCATCTTGTTTAGCATCGAAAAAACCCAAGAAGTAAGCAGTGATGCCAACGCTTAGGGCCATCATAAAAATAAAGATGAAAGCGATTAACACATACCTAAGAATCGGCGGTTTTGCTTTAACAACTTCATCTGTGTCTTCATCTGCCATAAACCGCTACCCCTTTCTGTCAAACCCAAAGATCAATATTCAAATTGCTAAAATCAATAACATGGCTTTCTGCTAAAGCCTCATCTCCCGTCGTTGCAACCAACTTGTCAACACCTTCCCCTGCCACCTTAGCTTGTCGCCCGGTGCTCGCAGTATCATCTCGCAATGAGCGCTCAGAACCACTCGCCACGTCTAAGCTCGACAAATTCACGCCGCTACTCATCAAAGAATCTCGGAGTCTGTTGATACCTTCACTCAAGATATCTCTGGTAACACTATTGGCAGAACTTAAAATCGCGTCAAGTTTTCCATCGCGATACTCCATGATCACTTCGATTTTCCCGAGATCACGAGGCTTGAGATCGAATTCTAACTTATAGGTTCCGTCTTGGACCTTCGAAACAAAACGTTGAGCGAGCTCGGCCGAGAACCGCGATAGGAACTGCTCTTTTACAGAGGCACTTTGTTGATCTTGCGCCACGAACTGAGTCAGATTTGCGCCTCTCTGGGCCTCAGCCGCGAGCGGACTGACTTGCCCTAGGCCACTCGCGGGCTCCGCATGCATTCCCGAAGGAGGAGTAGCAATGCTGCCCAAATTAATCGCGGTGACTATCTCTGCAGACCTTGCTGGGACTAATATCTCCGTGGGATTAGGCCTGTAAACCGAGGCGCCCGGATCTCTGGATTCAGCATGCTTAGAATACTCAAGAGTCTTAGTGGCTATTGCCGATCTGCCCGACTCTTTACTGAGGCGTTCTGAGCGCGACTGCATACTCAGCTGGTAAGCCAACGTGACTTCTGTTCTGCTGGCCTCGTCTCCCTGCCCGATAGACGCAAGACCAGTAGCGATTGGCACCGCTTGACCCGGGGTCAGGTTAGGTGAGCCTGACCGTGCAACAGCCACATCAATTCCTGGGCCAACTCGTCTCAGATCCCCATCACTGCCAATTACCATATTTGGTTTGACCGTTACCTCTGGCGCCGACCCAGGGACCCCGCCGCCATATCGCAAGGCGTCGTTGGTGCTGAGATTTACAGACATCGCCTCTGGTGTCTCAGCGGCCGGAACAGTCGGAGCGCTCGCAGTGGTAAGAGCGTTAGGCACAGTCGGAGCGCTAGTAGTGTTCAGAGCGCTTGGCGCAGTCATACTGGCTTTAACCGATACATCTTGTTGTGCCAACCCAGAAGTTTGCGCCGCTCCAAGAGGGGTGCTGCCATATCGCAAGGCGTCGTTGGTGCTGAGGTTTACAGACATCGCCTCTGGTATCTCAGCGGCCGGAACAGTCGGAGCGCTCGCAGTGGCAAGAGCGTTAGGCACAGTCGGAGCGCTAGTAGTGCTAAGAGCGCTTGGCGCAGTCATACTGGCTTTAACCGATACATCTTGTTGTGCCAACCCAGAAGTTTGCGCCGCTCCAAGAGGGGTGCTGGCATAGCGTAAGGCATCGTTGGTGCTGAGAGTTACAGACATCGCCTCTGGTGCGTCGTCGACAGACATAGCTGCCATGCTGGGAGCACTCAAGGCGGTCACGCCTGGCTGAAGCGATAAGGCCTGAAATGCTGCGCTACCACTAGATGGCAGAGAGCGCCCGTCAGAAGCCAAAGATTTTGCCGCATCACCGTCAAACAACTGAGATATCGTACTAGACGATAGACCCGCTTCTCGCCCAAAAGCCATTGCTTCTTCAACTGAAGCTTTTTCTCCAATAACAACTAAATCGAAACTATCACCATCTATGACATCTAAGGACACTGATTGCCCAAGTCTGTCAAAAATACCCGATTGAGTCTCAGCTCCGACCTTAACGGCATGATTTGCCGCTGTCGGCAAAGTATTGCCAGATTGGCGGATTTTTTCAGCCGCCAATGTCTCGCCCACGATGCGCTTAAAGTCTACACCCGTTTGTGCCTGAGGCGACTTAGAATCGCTGATCTCGGTACTTTTCGACCCAGCAGTCAATCCTTTGATCACCGAACCTATTATGGAGTCCACTTGCCTCAATCCTCTTACATTGCATCGACACTGTTACCTATGCACAAAGCGTGCCAGTACTATCGGAGCGGCCGAGCCATGATGATCCTATCATCTAACTCAGCATCTTCTTGACGTCGTAACTTTGCTCTTTCAGAGAGTTCGATCGACTCTACCAACTTCTCATACTTCTTTTTCTCTTTCATTAAGTTGTTCAGTTTGACCGTCAAGCCAGTTAAATCATCTTCTATTACGTTGAGGTCGTCATAACATTGCTGCTTTAGCACACTGAGCCGGGCAAGGAAATCGCGCGAAACCTTCAAACTGTATCCTACATATTCTTTCTGGAGAGCTCTCTCATCATCAATAGCATCAATCGCTTCTTGGAGAGATTTTAACGAGCCATGGACAGCGGCCCTCTTTTCTTCACTAGACCGGATTTCCAGTAACAACTCAGACTGAGCGTTAGCAATTTTTGCTATCACAGCAGTCCATTTCTGCATCGCTTATGACTCGCCCATTAGGGCCAGAAGACCTTCCGCCGATTCATCCATGCTAGCAGCCAAATCGACCGATTGTCTCGCAAACTTAACCATACTGGAACGCATCCTTACTGCCACATCCAGACTTTCGTCTGCGCCAGATTTGTACGCCCCTATGTTTATGATGTCTTTATTTTGTTCGTACAAAGACCAATACCTACGGTATCTCGTTGCCGCGTCAAGCACCTCGTCTGATACAACTTTCGCTGCCAACCGAGAAATAGATCCGTTAAGATCAATCGCTGGATAGTGCCCGGCATCCGCTAACTGCCTTGATAGCATTATTTGCCCGTCTAAGGTCGCTCTCGCTATCTCTACTATAGGGTCCATACCCTCATCATACTCAGCCAAAACCGTGTATATCGAGGAAATACTCCCGGAGCCGGGTCGACCCATCCCTCCGCGCTCCATTAACTTGGGAAGTTCAGTGAACACTGACGGGGGATACCCTTTACTTGTAGGAGGCTCTCCAACTGCGAGTCCAATCTCTCGTTGCGCATGAGCCACACGCGTTAAACTGTCGCAAAGTAGTAAAACATTCTGACCCTTATCTCTAAAATACTCGGCTAAGATATGGCATACCTCTGCCCCTCTTCTGCGCATCACTGCAGTTGTGTCGGAGGTCGCGAGAACAATAATTGCCTTTCTCAATCCTTCCGGACCAAGCGTATCTTCGATGAACTCACGTGCTTCCCGCCCCCGTTCGCCAATAAGACCGACAATGACAACATCGGCATCCGTATGCTTGGTAATCATAGCCATCAAAGTACTTTTACCGACGCCAGAACCAGCAACTAATCCAATCCTCTGACCCTTTGCCATCGTTAACAAAGCATTTATGACTCGCACACCAACATCAAGTGGCTGATTTATGCTCGCTTTCTCAAGAGGTGGGATTTTTGACCCGGAGAAGTGTGTCGCGTTTCGCGAATCACGCTTGACCTGCTGCGAGTCGATGATTTCTCCGAGAGGATTGATCACACGTCCTAACAGATCATCACTTACGGATAGCCCAACACTTTCAGAAAAAAACCTCACTCGACTCCTACGAGACAGTCCGGCGGTCTCATGATACGGAATCAGCTTGATAGTCTCTTTATCGAAAGACACCACCTCAGCAAGAACTTCTGGATGGCCACCGCTTGGATCATCGATAACACACATCGCTCCCATTCCAGCGACAAAACCCTGACTTTCAATAATATTGCCAGTGACACTGAGGACTCGTGACGACCGCTCAGCGTCTACCGACTTGAGGTCGCGCTTGACCCAACCCATCTCAAAATCAATGCCCATCAGCGACAATCTCCGAGATGCGTTGACTCAATAACGCAGCATCTGCTGTTAGCATTTTTTCTACCACGACCTCGTCGAAGCTAATTCGGATATCACCGATTGACAAAGAGGGATCAACCTTTATCGTGACGCGATCATTAAAATCCAAAGTCAACCCAGACTGCGCGAACCACTCTTCAATCTGGCCATTCAACTCCACAACGACAGGGACCTGCTCTTTGATACAGGCTTCCTCTATCACAGATTTGTAGAAACGACTCAAAAGCGAGTCATCAATCGACAATTTTTCCCGCACAAGGGTCTCTGCGACGAGAGATGTCAGCTCTCCCAATTGTGACCAGAGTGGAGGCATCTCTTCTAGCTTGGCTCGAATATCCTCCAAGACTGACTCGCACCTGTGGAGGTTCTCGGCTTGAAGTGATCGTTCCTCCGCCTCGAGCCGGCGACCCTCCGCGAGACCAGCCAGAAAGCTCTTGCTCTCTAAATCTGAATCTGCAGACAACTGCTTCTCGTCTTCGAACTCCTGACCTTCGTCTACCCCAGAGTCCACAAAAATTTCAGCGTCCTCTTCGGATTCAAATTCGAGCACCTGTGAACTCTTGTTTTGCTCAACCCCCGACGGCACTGTGGGCACAATTTCCTCATCAGATGCCAACCCAAGCTCCAAGCTAATATTATCAATAGTCGCTGCTGCGGGTGCCAATGGAGCGATGGAATCCAAATCTGAGAACTGTTGCCAAGCAATCTTTTCAAAGCCACCGTCGGTCTCCGATAGATCGGCTAAAGTGGCGCTGGAAAAGGATTTGGCGCGCTTATTTGCGGCGAGGAGCTCAGTGAGCTGCCATGACACTGCACCACGGTTTGGATCTGGGTTAGACAAAGTCATCACCTCGTCCAGCGAGCACTAATTCACCAGCGTCTGAGAGCTTTCGTGCGAGACGCATGATGGTTTTCTGAGCATCCTCTACATCAGATATGCGCATGGGGCCTTTAGATTCCATATCATCAACGAACATTGCTCTGGCACGCTGAGACATGTTGTCGAAGAACTTCTCCTTCACTTCTTCGCCTGCACCCTTTAAGGCTACCATCAGCATGTCTTGATCAACATTACGCATGAGAACCTGTATCGCCTTGTTATCTACCATCGAAAGATTATCGAAGGTGAACATACTATCTTGAATTTTTAACATGATGTCTTCATCGATTGCCGAAAGATCACCCATGATCTTGCTTTCAAGGTCGACTTTTACGAAGTTCATGATCTTGGCCGCCGTTTTGACACCACCAAAACTAGAGGACTTAGCAGATGAATTATTGGAGAACTGCTGTTTCATGATCCGCTCTAATTCTTCCATTGCAGATGGTTGAACAGATTCCAGGTTCGCGACTCGCTGCAAAATCTCGGCTCGCTTTTCGGCCGGTAAGAAATTCAGAACATCAGCAGCAATGTCGTATTCCAAGACCGAGAGAATAATGGCGATGACTTGAGGATGCTCGCCAGAGATCATGTCGGTTATCGCCCTTGGATCCATCCATCTTAAGATCTCTAAGCCCTTACTCGAGGCACCTGGCAAGATTCGACCAAGAACCGTCGATGCTTTATCTTCGCCCAGTGCTCTCTTAAACACCGTCTCTACGTATTCGTTAGTCCCGAGCCCTAAGTTGGTTTGCTTCTTGATTGTTTGCACGAAGTCATCGAGGACGGCATTCACAGATTCTTGCGGGATATCGGCAACAGACATCATGGCAGAACCCAGAGCCTGCACCTCTCTCGGATTGAGATACTTGATAATATCGGAGGCTTGTTGCTCACCCAGCAATAACACAATGATCGCCGCTTGCTCTGTGCTCGTCATAGAAATGAACTCGCTATCAAGAGCCCCTGAAGTGCTTGATTTGTCTGCCATCATCAAATTCCTATTGTATGCCCACTCCCTACTTTAAGCCGGCTTGATCATTTTCTTGAGCACGTTAGCCACTCGTCCCGAGTCTTCGGCCACCAAAAGCCTGATGAGTGCCACTTTATCATCATAGGTGTTGGCAGTATCCAACATATCGGCTGATATCGACGATTTCTTGGGCTTGAGTTTCGCTTTGATTTCTTCGAGCGTCTCCCCTTTTTCAAGAGCTTCTAGTTCTGCCGGGGTGAGTTCTCCATCCTTCATCTTCTCTGCGAGAACGGCTAGGTCATCGACACTTGGTTTGGGCATATAGAATGCCATGATGGGTCTAACGACAAGAAGCAAGAGAAACAGAAACGCAATGACCGTAAATCCGTGCTTACCCCATTCAACGATCCCTTCCTGCTCCCACCATGGAGTAATAATCTCTATCGGAGCATCAACATAAAACGGCGCCGCGGCAATGTTAATGCTATCACCCCTTACGTCGTCAAATGGCAGAGCCCTTATCACGAGCCCCCTAAACCGCTCGATCTCGATGTCCATCTGCTCGTTGATCTGCTGCTCTGAAAACTCTTCCAACCCGACTGAGGTTGCGTTCACATCACCCGCACTGTCTGGTGCCAATCCCCCTTCTAATGGGTTCGAATTGGATGTGGTACCAGCAGCTTGTCGCAGCTTTATTAATACTAAATCTCGCAGGGCCGACTCATTAAGCATAATAGCTGCGGTCAACCCTAAAACCCGTCCTGGCTGCTCTTTGACATATCTGACAGCTTTATCTAACTCGTAGTTGCGCGTTGTTTGAGTCCGCTGATTAGTCTCTAGCCCTGCACCCGCACCAGCTGCCGCGCCGGTGGCCTCTAACTCTGGAGCATCAGGCGCTATGTTAGAAACGCCGCCGGGAATCCCAGCCGCAGCTTGCCCTGTAACTTCGTCGTTACTTAATACTTCTGATCTGGTTTTTGGTCCGGTTCCGCTTCGATCAAATTCTTCAAAAGTTGACTCTGTCTCGGTAAAGTCTACATCCACATTGACTATGCTCTTGACATTACCCTCGCCCAAGACCGGCATTATCAAGTCCACTATCCGACCTGACAGCTCGGCTTCCATACGTCTTTCAAAATCGATGTTTTTCTGTGTTCCGAGACTATCGTCGCTGCTATCTGATGACAGTAAGATCCCATAGTTATCGACTACGGTGACATCGGTCGTTGACATGTAGGGAACGCTCGAAGAAACCAGGTGGATGATGGACTGGACCTGTGGCTGCGTCACCACCCGGCCAAAATAGGGTTTCACAACCACCGAAGCTTTAGATGGCATCCGCTCTCGCACGAAAACACTTTGCTTGTTGACCGCTATGTGGACTCTGGCACTCTCGATGGAATCTATCTGGCTTATCGTTTTTGCGAGCTCTAGCTCCATAGCGTTGTTATATTGGACCTGTTCCATGAACTGGCTTTGCGTCATAGACGCGTTTTCATTCAGCGCGCTATATCCTCCAGCAATGGCAGACCTCGGGAGACCTTGTGAAGCCAAGAACAACTTGGCTTGCTGATATGATCCATCTGGGACTTCTATCATTCCTGACGCGGGATTAATCCTTACCTTGTACTGAGATGCCAGCAGAGCGTCGTATGATGCCTGTCGATCAGGCTCACTCATGCCATTGGATATCGAGCGGTAACCGGTTGAATTTAGCATTGAGCCAAAAATGACAAAAAGGAGTACCGCCAAAAGAACAGAAATCGCGGGCATTGAACGCTTCACGGCAGGCTGCTGGAGCACTCTCCTGACAGTTGGAGCGAGGCCCGTCGCTGTGGTGCTCAGCGCTGTATTTTGGTTCGGCTCCGACGCCGTTTTAGAGGAGCCGGCACCGCCCGCATCATCCTGACCAGCAAGACTAGGGACGCCAGCCCCGCCCCGATTCGAGGCGTTGTCGATCATAACAGTTTCCATAATTCACCTGCTCGCATTACACTGGCATACTCATGATATCTTGGTATGCCTTGAGAACTTTGTTTCTTATTTGAAGAGTCGCTTCAAAAGCAATCGACGCTTTCTGCGTGTCCAGAATAACCTGAGTCAGCGGCATGTCCTCTGAGTACTCGAATGATGCCCTGGTTTCGCTAGCTTGCATCTGCTGCGAATTGACATCCTTGATCACGTCCATGATGCTGTCAGAAAACTTACCCGTTGTAGCGGAAGATTCCAATCCAGAGAAAGCTGCGAGCTCTGAAGATTTTCTATGCACTTCCTGTGCCTGCTGCAAAAGCCCTAGAACTCCATTGACAGTCTTATCGCTTATCATGAACCAAATCCTCCGATCGCTTCAGATCTCTGCTCTGTAACCATAGATCCAAATTGTTTGAATTTTTGCAACTTATGTCTTAGTGTTCTCGGGCTAATCCCGAGAACAGCCGCTGCCTCTTCCCGAGTACTCGTCTCTTCGATGGCCCTGAGGATCCACTGCTGCTCTAGCTCCTCTTTACTCGCAGACAGGCTTGATACCGAGCCCTGAGGCGCGCCTGACGTCGCTTGAAGGCTCGAACTCTCGGGATCTGGGCCATCGTCAACGAAGCTCACAGAGTCGAACACAATATGTTGTGGCTCGATGACAGCGGCAACCGCCAGAACTTTAGCGCGGCAAATCACGTTCTCAAGCTCACGAACATTACCAGGCCAACCGTAAGAGATTAGCTTCTGTATCGCTTCCTCCGTGAGTTCGGCAACGCAACCTCCGATCAGTAATGAGGATGCACAGAATAGTGCGATGTTTTTGATATCTTCTGTCCGCTCCCTCAAGCTCGGTATTCTGATGTGGAATGCGTTTATCCGGTAAAACAAATCTTCTCTAAACTTTTTCTGCTTGACCAGCTCATGGAGATCCTGATTAGTAGCAGCGAGCACTCGAACATCGAAGCTGTGCTCCTTGTGCGCTCCCACCCTCGCTGACCGTCGCTCCTGCAACAACCTGAGGAGTTTTGGCTGAACATGAAGAGGAAGCTCACCAACCTCGTCCAAAAAAACAATCCCGCCGTCAGCCTCCTCAAATACGCCGGGCTGATCTTTAACAGCACCGGTAAATGCGCCCTTGCAATGCCCAAACAAAAAACTTTCTACTAAGTTTTCAGGAATTGCGGCGCAATTAACCGCGATAAAAGGCTTTCTTGCCCTCGCAGACATTTTATGGAGAATGGTGGCCACGACTTCCTTCCCTACTCCTGATTCACCCGTGAGCAAGGTAGACACCTCGACCCCTGCTACGCGCTCTATCAGCGCCAACATGCTTTTGCTTTTGGGGTCACTGAAAATCATGGATTTTCGCGCGCCCTCTCTGCTAGATACGGCCCCAATGAGCTGTTGAACTTGAGTAGCCACAAACAACCAGGCATCGGAATCACTGGTATTTTCTGGAATAGGAAACACCCTTTCGCAGCCCATGCGGCCGAGGAGCAGCGCCAGCTCGATGGCATTACGCGGAATCAAGAACACACTGCTTTTGAACTCAAGAGACTCAGCGAGAACATAGAGCGATGCCTGAGACCTTATGACCTCATCACCAACACAGCAGACCGTGCAAGAGGGCTGCATTGCTTGACGACTCGAAAGATTATCGAGAGAGACCTCTTCTATTGCGAAGTTGTGGCCTAACGACTCAAAAGCCCCCTTGAGATGACCCGAGAAATCGGAGCTGTTGAACATCTGTAACAATAAACACTTCACTCGAAATTGATCTCGCTGTGCATTTTTTTGTTTCCATGCAAATCATGCGCCAATAAACATTAGTTGTTGAAAATAAAGGGCATTTTTGTTTCTAATCTGCTGGGCTAACCGGCGTGTCGGTTTTCCGACACAAGGAGAATCCTACAAAATTTCATACCTATTGATCTTATCGATCAGCGTCGTTCGGTTGACCTTTAACAGTCGGGAGCACTCTGACACATTGTAATTAACCAGTTTGAGCGCAGACGAGATGAGCCGTTTTTCTATTTCGGTCATCGACTGTTTTAAGCCCTCAGACACATCGAGATCCTCTAAACCAATCCCGATCCACCGATCGAAGTCTTGGAGTGCATGAAGAGAATCTGTTTCACTTTGCGCAGCCGCAGAATCGTAGGCAGCAGCGTTCAAACCGATACTTTCGAGGTCAGGGAGCGCAGAACCAGATCCGATCGCTGCCACTTCACTAATGATTGATCGCATACCCGGCGGGATAAATTGTTGTGAGATAGATCTAACGTCAATTTTCTGCCCAGGATAAAAAATCGACAACCTTTGACAAAAGTTTTCTAACTCTCGGACATTGCCCGGCCAATCGTAGGTCATGATTAGTGCACTAGAGTAGGGGCAAAGGCTGATCGGGGGGTGACTAGACGCATACTTATTCGCAAAAAACTCGAAGAGATCGGCGATTTCCTCCTGCCGCTCGCTGAGATCAGCAATGAAAAGAGGCACCACATTTAATCTAAAAAATAAGTCTTCTCTGAAAGAGCCTACTTTTATTGCTTCTTCCATATCGAGATGCGTTGCCGATATTATTCGCGAATCTGTCTGTATCTCTTTGTCTGCACCAAGGGGCCTGACTCTCCCATCTTGGATAACACGCAGGAGCTTGACCTGCAATTGCTCAGGCATATCACCAATTTCATCAAGGAACAGCGTCCCACCATGAGCCTGACGGAATCTGCCTTTGTAGTCAGATATTGCGCCCGAAAAAGCGCCTCTGACATGCCCGAATAACTCGCTCTCAAGCAGGTCGTGTGGTATCGCCGCACAGTTCACTGCAACGAACTCACCCGCAGCGGCGCGATCCGACGACTGATGAATGCAACGGGCAACAATTTCTTTGCCCACCCCAGAAGAACCGCGTATTAAAATCGGCGCATCAGTATTCGCAATCTGAGCGATCAAGCTTTTGAGCTCGAGAGTCTGTGATGATGAGCCAATCAAACCATCAAACATAAATAACCATCAAAGTCCGGTCTGACAAAAATAGCATGGTGGTTAAGTGCGCTATCACTATCGAATAATATTCAGATCGCTAAAATAACACAAAGCGCTCGCATTACAAGGAGACCGCAGGCACTACACTGTGTGAATCGCCGCTTGTTAGCGATACTTGCCAAACATGTATATGTTGATAATATACACCTATGCTCGATTTTAACAACATTCGCGGTTTTGACTGGGATCATGGCAACACCCCTAAAATTGTCAATAAACACAAGGTAATACCTTCCGAGGCTGAGCAGATTTTTTTCAACGAACCTCTGCTGCTGTTGGGCGACCTTAAACACAGTCAAGACGAACCCCGCTTTCACGCCCTCGGAATTACCGATGACCGACGGCTGTTACATGTCACTTTTACCTTACGTGCGCAGAATACCTTGATCAGGATTATCTCCGCTCGCGACATGCACCAAAAGGAGAGACAAGTTTATGAACAAACTGAAAGAAATTCCTGAATTCAGCTCTGAGGCAGAAGAGCGGGCTTTTTGGGAAACCAATGACTCTACGGAGTTCCTTGACTGGAACAAGGCGAAAAATGCCAAGTTTCCAAACTTGAAACCGTCAACAAAAACTATCTCCCTGCGATTGCCCGAATCCTTGCTCGACAGAATTAAAATTGAAGCCAACAAACGCGATATGCCCTACCAGTCACTCATTAAGGCATGGCTTGTTGAGGATGTTGAAGAGCAGCGTCGGACGCTAACGCCCACTTCAGCTGCGCCAAAGCCGTAGCGATTTTGTGTTATTGCCTGAGCGCAGCGAGTACCATAAAGTGGGTTTACACCGGTCACATAGGTTGCACTTGACAGCAAAAACATGGGCAAGACAGGCGTCTTAATTCTCGCTGCAGGTAAAAGTCGCCGCATGGGCCGCGACAAGCGAGCCCTGCCTTGGGGAACCTCTACTCTCCTTGAATCCGCCATCGAACTCTGTCATTCGGCAAGTCTACCGTGTTGCGTGGCTCTCTCGAGTGAGCCCGCTGATGATCACTGGGAAGCGCA
>OBNU01000007.1_pt1 | contig 47289 bp, 41 predicted proteins | sample 1494211 | NCBI WGS metagenome assembly OBNU01 (sample SAMEA3275559, study PRJEB22092) | marine metagenome | biome: ENVO:01000252 "freshwater lake biome"; feature: ENVO:00002042 "surface water"; material: ENVO:00000021 "freshwater lake" | collected 2014-06-21T10:00:00+00 | depth 2 m | reverse complement strand
AGAAGCGCGCAGTTTGATCCCTAAAGTCTGAGACGCGCTGATCTACGATGGCTTGGTCGTAACCGTCATATTGGTACATGGTTGGTGTCTCATTGATCGTCTGAGCGCGGACTTTAGCAAATTTTTCGAACTAAGATTTAGTCTCGTTTTTTCTATGCTTAGAACTAAAATTGCGAGGATACTGAGGGGATCGTGTAGTCAGATCTGCAGATAAAACTTATACTAAGGCACTTATTTTGCGGACGAGGACAAGGTATGTCTGATTCACCACGAGACGACGATGGGGCAGCCGACGCGATTGCTGCGACTGCCATTATTTCACTGGTCGTGTTTTCACTGTACCTTTGGCTCTCAGGAATGCCAACGTAAGACGTGAAGTCTAACCGGCGGCATTAGCCAGAACAATTTTGACCACGGCATAAACGCCGCCGATAAATAGCAGGGTAAAGATGAGGCCGGCAATAATAAACGCTTTTGGGCTGCCTTGTGTGAAGTCGCGTTCTCGGTTCTTGCTACTCTGAACGCCGAGACCCGCGGCGAAAACACTCTTTATAACATGTAGCAGGTTCACTGAGGGCGCTTCTTGTTTCTTGGAGTCTGCCGCTTTTTCTGTTTGGTTCATAGTCGTTCTCTATATCAGTAGGCTAAATTAGGCCGCAACCAGTGCTCTATGGTCGACAAGGGAAGCTGTTTGCGGTGGGCAAGTGATTCCATCTGGTCGCGTCCTAGTTTTCCGACGTTGAAGTAGCGGCTTTGCGGGTGTGAGAAGTAAAGCCCGCTGACAGCCGCGGTAGGCGTCATAGCGAAAGAATCGGTGAGGGTCACGCCGAGTCGAGAGGTTGCGTCGAGCAACTCAAATACGGTGTGCTTTTCAGAATGATCGGGGCAGGCTGGGTAGCCGGCGGCCGGTCGAATACCGCTGTACCTTTCTTTAATAAGATCATTCAGTGGTAATGACTCATGTGGTTGATAGCCCCACAACGTGCGTCTTACTTGCTGATGCAAATACTCAGCGAGCGCTTCCGCGAGGCGGTCCGCTAAAGCTTTCACCATGATGGCATTGTAGTCATCGCCCTGTGCCTCGAAAGCCTGTGCTCGCTCTTCAATGCCATGCCCCGTGGTGACACAAAAAGCCCCGATGTAATCATGAATGCCGCTGTCTGTCGGGGCGATAAAGTCTGCCAAGGAATAGACCTGTTGATCATCACCGGGATCAGATTGCTGGCGCACTTGATGCAGCGTTTTCTGCACATTCGCGCGAGTCTCGTCTGTGTACACAAGAATATCATCGCCGCTACTCGCCGCTGGCCAGAATCCAACGATTGCATTCGCAGTGGTCCACTGTTCTTGAATTATCTGCTTTAGCATCGCTTGCGCGTCAGCAAACAGAGCGACGGCATGTTCACCCACGACTTCATCTTGCAGAATATCCGGGTACTTACCAGCGAGCTCCCAGGTCAGAAAGAAGGGGGTCCAGTCAATGTACTCTGCAACGACTTCTAGTGGGTAATCAATCTGTTGAGTTCCGGTAAAACTGGGCTTAGTTGGCACGTAACTGGTCCAGTCGGGCACAAACCTGCGCTCTAGGGCCTGCTGATAGCTCAGAGGTTTTCGAAGTGGTTTTCGATTGCCGACCCGTTCTCGGACAGTGATATATTCGGCGTCAAGTTGACGTGCAAACTCGGGTTTTTGCTGTCCCATCAAGGCTGTTGCCACAGACACACTGCGCGAGGCGTCGGGGACATAGACGGTTAGATCATTGCTGTATTGTGGTGCAATTTTAACCGCTGTATGCGCTTTAGATGTGGTCGCACCACCAATCATCAGTGGAATCGAAAAGCCAAGTCGCTGCATTTCAGAGGCGACGTGCACCATTTCGTCGAGTGAGGGCGTTATTAAGCCGCTCAGACCGATGATATCTACTTGATGCTCTTTGGCGGCGGTAAGAATCGTATCGCAATGGACCATGACACCTAAGTCAATGACCTCATAGTTGTTACATTGCAGTACAACCCCAACAATGTTCTTGCCAATATCGTGCACATCGCCTTTAACGGTTGCCATCAAAATCTTACCGTTGCTGCCACTGCCCTCGGTCTTTTCGGCCTCGATAAAGGGCTGAAGATAAGCGACAGCTTGTTTCATAACTCGAGCACTTTTGACCACTTGTGGAAGAAACATCTTGCCGTCGCCAAAAAGATCTCCGACCACATTCATGCCATCCATGAGGGGTCCTTCGATAACCTCAATGGGCCGATCAAAAGCTTGTCTGGCTTCTTCCGCGTCTTCGGTGACGTAAGTGTTAATGCCTTTTACCAGTGCATGCTCGATACGTTTAGCGATGGGCCACTCTCGCCATGAGAGGTCATCGGCACGTTTTTTGGCCTTACCATCGCCTCTGAAATCATCTGCGATCTCGAGTAGCCTTTCGGTTGCATCCTCTCTGCGATTGAGTATGACGTCTTCAACACGCGCTTTGAGAGGCTCTGGAAGATCGTCGTAAATGGCGAGCTGGCCTGCATTGACGATCCCCATATCGAGCCCCGCGCGAATGGCGTGATAGAGGAATACTGAATGAATCGCCTCGCGAACAGGATTATTTCCGCGGAACGAGAAGGAGACATTGCTCACCCCACCGGAAACCATAGCGCCTGGAAGATTCTGCTTAATCCATCGGGTCGCTTCGATAAAGTCGACGGCATAGTTGTTATGCTCTTCGATCCCCGTAGCGACAGCGAATATGTTGGGATCAAAGATAATATCGAAAGGATTGAAGTCGAGGGTCTCGGTGAGCAAACGATAGCTGCGCTCACAAATTTGAATCTTGCGCTCAAAGGTATCTGCCTGACCGTCTTCATCGAAGGCCATGACGACGACCGCGGCGCCATAGAGTTGGCAAGTTCGTGCGCGCTCTAAGAACTCGGATTCTCCCTCTTTTAAGCTGATTGAGTTGACGATACTTTTCCCTTGCACGCACTTGAGGGCCGATTCAATGGCATCCCAGCGGGATGAGTCGAGCATGAAGGGCACCCGGCTAATCTCAGGTTCCGAGGCAGCCAGGTTTAAAAAGGTAACCATTGCGTGCTGAGCGTCTAACATGCCCTCATCCATGTTGATATCGATGATCTGGGCGCCATCATCAACTTGGGTTCGAGCCACCGCGAGTGCTTCGTCATACTGTTCATTCAGAATAAGGCGTTTGAATGCGGCCGAGCCAGTGACATTACAGCGTTCACCGACATTCACAAAGAGGCTGTCAGCGACAATGTTAAAGGGCTCTAATCCGCTCAAATAACAGCCGGGCGGATTCCCCTTGGGGCGTCTTGCGGGTGCATTTTCGACAGCTCGAGCAATCGCTCGAATGTGAGCAGGTGTTGTACCGCAGCAACCTCCGACTAAGTTAAGGAAGCCGCGTTCCGCAAAGTCTTTTAGATCCTCGTACATGTCGTCGGGTGTTTCGTCATAGTCACCAAAGGCATTTGGCAGACCGGCATTGAAGTGACCGCTGAAATAGCAGTCTGCAGCATTGGCAAGTGCTTCAACGTAGGGGCGGATCTCTTTGAACCGGCGCCCGCAGTTGGTGCCAACGATCAGGGGTTTGGCATGCGCAATGGAGTTCCAAAAAGCCTCGGCTGTTTGGCCAGACAGAATTCGTCCACTCGTATCGGGAAACGTCACCGACAACATTGTGGGGACTCTCTTTCCGGTTCGCTCTGAGGCCAGCTCGATCGCGTAAAGCGCCGCTTTCGCATTCAGAGTATCGAAGATGGTCTCAATCATTAACAGATCGACACCTTCTTCAAGCAGTGCCACAGCAGCCACAGTGTAGTTGTCGACTAAGGTATCAAAATTGACATTGCGTGCACCCGGGTTGTTCACATCGGGCGAAATAGAGGCCGTACGTGGGGTTGGCCCGAGTATTCCCGCTACAAAACGTGGCTTGTGCGGCGTTTTAGCCGTATACGAATCCGCCGCTTGGCGGGCTAGGCGCGCACTGGCTCGATTCAGTTCTTCGGCCAAGTCTTCCAGGCGGTAATCGGCCTGAGCAATTGCCGTTGAATTGAAGCTGTTGGTTTCAATAATATCGGCGCCAGCCTCTAAAAATGCTTCGTGAATATCGATAATGACCTGGGGCTTGGTCAGGGACAATAAATCATTGTTTCCCTTTAGATCGCCCTTAAAGTCTGCAAAACGGCTGCCCCGATAGTCGGAGTCGCTCAGGCCATAGCTTTGAATCATCGTACCCATAGCCCCATCAATAATAAGGATTCGGTCTTCTAAGCTATTAATTAGGCTTGGCGTCTTGTCAGTCATTTTTGAGTAGGCTCGATATTCGGTCGTGGGCGATTGTAGCAGGTTTGGCTTAAATTGAGATCGTAAAAGCGGACATATCATCCGCAAGTCTAATATTTGTTCGATTTTGTAAGAGCACCTTGTTAGAATACCTTAGCGTTTTACTAAGGATAGGGGTTGGCATGTTTACAATAACGGAATCCGCGCAAAATTATCTCGCAGAGCTTTTGGCGAAGCAGGACGGTGCCCTCGGCGTGCGTGTATTCATCAATCAACCGGGTACGCCAAAAGCGGAAACGTGTATCGCCTATTGCCGAGCAGATGACGTGGTTGAGACAGATCAAACACAAGTATTTGGCCCGATTACCGCTTATATTGAGTTGCGCAGCATCCCGTTCTTAGAAGACGCTTTGGTGGATTACAACAAAGACCGCATGGGCGGACAATTAACGATTAAGGCACCCAATGCCAAGTTGCCGCGAGTTGACGATGACAGCCCGGTCGAGGATCGGATTAACTACATCTTATATAACGAGGTAAACCCGGCACTCGCGGCGCACGGGGGAGAGGTCTCGTTAGTCGAAGTGACCGAGGAATCGGTGGCGATTTTAAAGTTTGGCGGTGGCTGTCAAGGCTGCGGCATGGTGGATCAAACGCTAAAAGGCGGTGTCGAGAAAAGTTTACTCGAGCAGGTGCCAGAGCTCACGGGTGTTCGCGACGTGACCGATCATACCGATAAATCACAGGCTTATTACTAGCCGCAGGGCACCGCATAGACCAATCTCATTCACCCCTGCGCGTGTTTCCTCGACGCGGTGCGCAGCTTATCCTTCTTTGGGAAGCCTGCGCACTGCCAATTTAGCTCGAATGCTTTGGCGCAGTTCATGCAGAGCTCTTTCTGTTGTTTCCCAACCAATACAGCCATCTGTGATTGAGACTCCGTAAGTAAGCGCTTTGGGGTCTCCCTTTAACGTTTGCTGACCCGCGTTGATGTGACTTTCAATCATGAGGCCGACGATCGAGGTGTTGCCAGCATTAATTTGGTTAGCGACGCTGTTCAATACATTGACTTGCTGCTCCGGGTCTTTATTGGAGTTGGCATGGCTACAGTCGATCATGATATTGAGGGGCAGGGCGGCTTGCTTCAAAGCCTCTTCAACCAAGGCGACGCTCACAGAATCGTAATTCGGCCCCGCACTACCACCTCTTAATACAACATGTGCATGTCCATTTCCCCGGGTGGTGACGACGGAAACACGGCCATCGTTAGACAAGCCCAAGAATCGATGGGGCTTGGTGGCAGATTTAATGGCATTGGTGGCGACTTCAACGCCACCGTCGGTGCCATTCTTGAACCCGACTGGACCACTCAAGCCACTCGCCATTTCTCGATGCGTCTGTGATTCGGTCGTTCTCGCGCCAATCGCTGACCAGCTAATAAGGTCTTGCAGATACTGCGGTGATATTGGATCTAACGCCTCTGTTGCCGTTGGCAATCCCGATTCAAGAATATCGAGCAATAATCGGCGCCCCAAACGCAGACCATCTTCGATTTGGAACGAGTCGTCGAGGTGAGGATCATTGATGAGTCCTTTCCAGCCGACCGTTGTCCGAGGCTTCTCGAAGTAGACGCGCATAACAATATAGAGCGTATCGCTCAGCTCATCGGCAAGCGCTTTAAGACGCGTGGCATAGTCTAAGGCGGCGTTGGGGTCATGAATTGAACAGGGACCGACTACCACAAATAAACGAGTATCTTTCCCGTCGAGAATATCTTTGATGGTTTGTCGCGACTGAGCTACCTGCTCATAGGCAAGTGCCGACGCTGGGATCTCTTGCTTCAGTTCGTGCGGGGTTATTAAGAGACTTTGCGATTCAATATTGATATCGTGGATAGCGTTAGTTTTCATTCAATGTAACCTTCTGCACCGCGGCGCAGAGTTGGATTAGACCAGAGGCGCGAGATTTTACCGACTTTGATCGGTCACGCATAGCCTTAATGTGGGAGAAAGCGTTGCCTAGTTCGAGTGTGCCTTATGATATTCAGGTTCTGTTACCTTGGTGTGAACCTGATACGGTCTTCTTCACACCCAATGAACGTATGGCTCGGGCGATAGAGCAAGCGTATCACCAGTGGCAAATTGAACAGGGCAGCCAAGCGTGGCAGCCGCTTGCTGTTAGATCCCTGAATCAGGCAATGCAGCGCTGGGCGTTGGAATATGATTTGGTTGAGCCTCTGACTCAGGACGAGTTGCTGTATTTTTGGCAGGGCGCGATCGATGTCGACGCCCAGCAACAAACTGACTTTTCTTGGTTGTCGAGCGCTCAAGTCGCTAGGGAGGCTTGTCAAGCTGACGAGCTCATCGATCACTTTCTGCTAGACAGTGGGGCACATTTCAAACATTTGATGTCCGCAGAGCCCGACTCAGCCGCCTTTCTCCGATGGCGGCACAGTGTCCGGACGACGCTCGAGGTGCGCAACCTGAAGTCTTCGAGCCAGCTCTGGGCGGCGCTGGGTCAAGTTAAGTCGAGTCGCCAAAAGCGAGCAGTCTTGGTGGATTTTCAAACACTCACACCCTTGCAGCGAGTGGTGCTAGAACGTTTTTTCGAAGAACTGGTCGACTGCGATACCACCACGCGACCAGAACCAACACAGGCTGTCACTTTGTCGGCCTTTCCCGAGGCAAATCAGGCCCTCAGCACGATTGCTCAGCAGATAGCGGCGCTGCATCGGACCGATCCTGAAGCCCGTATTACGCTCGTAGCGCCCGAGTTGCAGCGGGATCGAGAGCAGATTGATTATCACCTTCGCAGTGCCTTCGGGGTGTTAGATGATAGCTACGCTGCGCTGCCTGTTAATTTTTCTGCCGGCCTTGCAGCCGTTGACGTGCCTATAATTAGCGCGGCACTTCAGGTTCTTAAGTTACTCAATGGTGATTTATTACCCAGAGAACTAATTGCGCTGCTGCATTCCCCCTTTTTGACGCTGACTGCGAGCCCACAGGAAGCGCGCAGTCTCCGCAAGATTATCGCCTCGTTGTCGCCGCGAGAGCTGTCACTAGGCGCGTTAACTGCGATTTGTGAGGTCCTCTCAGCGCGGATGCCAAAGGCTCGGTTTGCCGCTTTTTGGTCGCGATACGCACGCGTCTCGTTGCAATCAAGACCGTTGCATGAACATGCCTCTCGCTGGAATGAGATGCTCGAGGCCTGTGGCTGGCCGGGATCACGAGTGGTTGATAGCGTTGAGTATCAGGCGCAGTCTTTGTGGGCTCGAGTATTAACCGGTCTTGGACGGTGGGATCGCATCGAATCACAGTGGTCGCACAAAGCAGCGCTGGCGCACTTCCAGCAATCGCTCCAACGCACCGTATTTCAGCCCGAGACCCCTACATATTCGGTGCAGGTGCTGGGAACACTCGAGGCGAGCGGCCTCTTTTTTGATCATGTGTTCGTGCTCGACTGCTCGGTGGATCGATTTCCAGAGACGGTGTCGTTGTCTCCCTATCTGCCGAGGGGTATGCAGCGAGCTCATCTGCTCCCTAGAACTTGTCCTGATCGAGAGTATGAGTTGGCGTCTCAGTTGCTGTGGGGGTTCACTTATCGGGCTCGATCTGTCGCTTATGTTTACGTGGATGTGGCGGATGAGCAGAAGGTCCAGCCAACGCCCATTCTTGGCAGTTTGGTACCTCAGTTGACGTTACCATCGGTTTCTGAGCCGAGTGCGGACACTTGCACGCCTCTGTGGGAATCATTCGATGATACCTATGGGATACCGATCCCTGCAGATAACAAACGTCGTCGAGTGGGGAGCTACCATCTGGCATACCAAGCGCAGTGCCCATTTAAGGGCTACACCAACCTGCGTCTAAGAGCTGAGCCTTATGAGTCTTTAGTCGACGGATTCTCCGCTATGGAACAAGGGAGTCTGGTTCATAAAGCGTTTGAATTCATGTGGTTATACGCATCATCTCCAAATGATATTACAACTGAAGTGGTTGATCGGGCGGTGACCGAAGCGGTGAATACTCTGACCTCACAGCGACAGCGGATGGTGGCAGAGGTCGCGTTGATAGCGGAAAAGGAACGTCTTAAAGCCATTCTGATGGCATCACTCGAGTTTGATTTGAATCGAAAACAATTCAAAGTGCTTAGCCACGAAACGCCCTTGGAGTGGTCGATTGATGGGATCACAGTAGGGATGCGTGTTGATAGAATTGAGTCTTTGGCGGACGGTGCAATCGCAATCATCGACTACAAAAGTTCAGCTCCGAAGACCTCAAGTTGGTTTGAGGGAAGGCTAGAGCAGCCGCAACTACCGCTGTATTCCTTGGCCATGGGTGAACACGTTGGCGCGGCCCTATTCGCCGAGGCTTCGGCGAATAAGCCCTATGCTCTGAAAGGTGTGGCTCAGCAAGATGTCCACAAGGGTGTGAAAGTGGTAGAGGACTGGCCCGAACTAAGGTCTCGATGGGAAGAGGAAGTGGGGGTGTTGGCCCGCGAGTTAGTCGCGGGTTTTGCGGCGGTCACGCCTTCACGCTCTGGATGCGACTATTGTTCCTACGCTGGAATATGCCGCATCGCTGATGCTCTGGGTGAAGGTGAAACCGATGAGTGATGAACAAATGCGCTCCGCAGCGACGGATCCTGTGCGCAGCTTCTGCGTCACTGCACCTGCTGGCTCAGGTAAAACGAGTCTTCTTATTTTGCGATTCCTGCGACTGCTCACCCGAGTTGATCAACCTGAAGCGATAGTGGCCATCACTTTTACCAGAAAGGCTGCTGCCGAGATGAGAGTTAGGATTGGCGAGGCTTTAGAGTTGGCTCGCACAGCTCGACGAGAGTCGCTCGAAGAGTATCAGCAAGGGTTGTACGATGCGGCAGTTGCTGCGCTCGAGCAGAGCGACCGTTGCGGATGGCAAATAGAGCAGCGTTTGAATCGCCTCAGAATAATGACGATCGATGCCTTCTGCGCAACTTTAACATTACAGATGCCAATATCTAGCCGATTGGGCGGTGCAATTCAGCCTGCAGACGATCCCGGTGAGCTCTACCGCGAGGCGGCTTTAGAGCTTTTGAATACCCAAGACCAAGAGCTTCAGGCGCACCTGACGGCCCTGCTTGCGGTGATGGGCAATCGCTGGGAGCAAACCATCAGCTGGCTCTCGTCGCTAATGGCTAAGCGTGAGCAGTGGCAATTGGCGTTATTTCCCACTGCGCGAGCGGATGAAGCACGACAACTCATGCAGCAAACATGGGAGGCGCTTGCCGCTACTGAAGCAGCCACTTTGCACCAGACCTTTTTACCATGGATTGCCCCATTACAGATGATCTTGGCTGAACTTGCGACAATAGAGGGGATCGATTACCCACCACTCAGTGATTCCCATTCTAGTCTGAAGAGCTGGCAACGAGTCGAGCGGTTTTTGCGGACACAGAAAGGACTGTGGCGAAGGGATATCGATGTTAGGCAGGGGTTTGCGCCAAAGAGTGCGTTGAAAGCTCTGTGGTCTGAGGTAAGCGGCTCTATCACCGCCGAGCTCAGTACCGAGGTCTTTACCGACCTTGCTCTTATGCCCAGCACGCTCGAGGCAGATAGCTCTTGGGAATTAGTGGTTCATACAGTAGCGATTTTGCCGCATTTATTGGCCCAATTCTGGCTCGTTTGCCAGCACCGACAGTCGGTTGATTTCACTCAAATCGCTGCATCGGCACTCGACGCGCTGGGGCCTGATGACGCGCCCAGTGATCTGGCTTTGAGACTTGATTATCAAATCAAACATCTGTTAGTCGATGAGTTTCAGGACACCTCAACCCATCAGTATGAGTTGGTCAGACGGTTGACTAGGGGCTGGGAGGAACATAATCATAGCAATCCCGCTGCACCTAACACTCTGTTTCTTGTGGGTGATGCAATGCAGTCCATTTATCGGTTCAGGGGAGCGCAAGTTGATCTTTTTATCCGAGCACAAGACGCCGGATTTAATGGTCTAATACCCGAGCCTGCTGCGCTCAGCAGTAATTTTAGATCTCGCCGAGAAATCGTGGAGTGGGTAAATTCCGTCTTTGCCGACACCGACGCCAGAGGACGCGCGCAACAACGGAGGGTGCAGGCAAGCATCGCTGAGCCGCAACAATCCTCGGGCGGCGAGGTCACTATTCTAGGATTTCATGGCACCGAGGCCAGTACTGCAGAATGTGCGGCGGTTGTCGCTCAGGTCCAACATTGGCTTTCGACGAGCTCTACCGACAGTATTGCGGTGCTGGGGCGCTCCAGAGGCCATTTGCGCCCGATCATCCTAGCCCTGCAATCTGCCGGTATACGCGTCGGTGCCACTGATATCAGTGCTGTGCTGGATTCGGTCGCCGCTGTCGATATGTGTAACGCGCTGCGGCTCCTCTCTGATCCAACCGATATTCATGCCGGCTTATCGGTCTTGCGCGCGCCGTGGTGTGGAATTCGGCTAGCAGAGCTCACAGCGTTTATCGACTGGATGGAGCGCCATGAACAGTGCGATCTGATCGAGGGTCTGACTCATTACCTATCAACAGCTGAGTGTCCCCCTGATTTCACCCAACAAGCGTCCCCTGTGCTGGGTGTTCTGCAATACGCGATTGATACCCGTTATCGCCGAAACACGCGCGTTTGGTTAGAGACCCTGTGGCAGGGATTGGTGGGGCCGATGATCTATTCCGCGCAATCCGACCAGCTTGCGATCGCTGCATTGATCGAGTTGATCGAGGCCTCTCCAGACCTGATAGACTCCGCTGAATCTCTTGAAGCGCGCTTGTCGTCTCATCGTATGAGCCATTCAGGGGATGCTCAAGTCGACATTATGACGATGCACAAGTCAAAGGGCTTAGAGTTTGATCGCGTCATACTGGTGCAGGCGGCTCGCGGCACTCGAACGGAAAGTCGACCCTTATTTGCTTGGGGCGAAGTGAACTCGAGCTCAAATTACGGCTTTCTGATTGGATGTACTAAGAATGAGCCCGAAGAGGCCCCTGGCATCGGTAACTGGCTGCATCACCGCAACAAAATGCTCGATCTAGAGGAATCTAAGCGTTTGCTCTATGTCGCAGCTACTAGGGCCAAGCGCTCTTTGCTCATCACCGCCAGCTTTTCGACACCAACTAATGACGAGGTGCCAAAGCCCGCAGCGACCTCGCTGTTACATCAGATCTGGCCTGCAGTGGTGGATCAGGTGCACTGGCAGGAGTGTGTTACACCGACCTCTGACGACTCCCCGCAAAGCGTCGTAAGCCCGCCTCAATATCGGCGAGTGTCTCGTCAGGGGCATCATTCTGTGTCTCCTCAGTGCGAACGCAGTAGTATCGAAGTGAATGGCTTGGGCACTGAATCAGCGACAGAGTCAGGTTTGGCACTGCGCGGCACCCTGATTCACAAGCTGTTTGAGTTTGCGTTACGAAAGTCTGAGATTCCACGCCTAACAAACAATAAAAAACAGATAATTACAAAGGAGTTATTAGAATCTGGATTAAGTGTTGAATCGGCCTTGAAGGAAGTTGAGCTGATTGCCGCAACAATTCTGAGAACCGCGGATTCTGAGCACGCACCTTGGTTGTTTACCGATCCAGATTGGATTCGCGAGCCAGAGTTTCCGATTGTCGAGCAAATCGATGGCGAACCTAAAACTCGTGTCCTCGATCTGGTATTGCGACATGTCAGTAAACCCGAAGTCTACATTGTCGATTTTAAAACGGGTCAACCGGCTAGTGGGGAGTCAGAGCAGGAGTTCAAAGACAGAATGGCATCCCTGTATTGGGAACAACTTGAGTCGTATCGGAGTTTGTATGAGCGCTTCAGAGGGGTGCAAGCAGAGGTATGCCTGTATTTGACCCATACTCAGTCGCTGATTCGGTTCGAGCGTTAAGTTTCCGATGGGAACAGTGTGAGCCGTTGCCCGGGTTTTAGGTAGTCAGCGGGATCTAGCCCATTCCAGACCACTAAATTGCTAATGCTAGTTTGAAAGCGACTGGCGATCTTATAGAGCGAATCGCCCGGGCGGACGGTATAGCGTAGTGTCGATCGCTGATCATCCGATGACGCCACTTTGTGTGCTGTACCATCTCCCACCGGGATCATAAGCGTTTTCCCGGTTCGAATTAGGCTGCCAGTAATATCGTTGGCTGCTCTCAGCAAGGCGACCTCGACCCCGAACTGGCGAGCAATTTTAATTAAGCTGTCGCCATTTTTGATGGTGTAGCGATGCCACTGAACCGGTGCCACGGCAGTGGTTGACTGAGCTATGGCGTGTGCATCCGCCATTGTGTGCATCGGCACTAACACCTCTTTGACCCCATTAGGATCGGTCGCCCAGCGCAGAATGCCGGGGTTGAATCGTCTCAACTCATGCTCTTGGAGCGCTAACGACTGAGCAAACTGCTTTACTTCAATCTGACCGCTGAGCGGTACAGACGCAAAGGCGGGCTGATTGGGAACTGTCGCCAGCGTGACGTTATAGCGCTCTGGCTGCTGAACGATTTGCGTTAAGGCGAGCAGCCGCGGTAGGTAGTGTCTGGTCTCGCGAGGCAGACTGAGAGACCAGTAGTCGGTTGGTAAACCGCGCTTCGCATTGGCTCTTTGCGCTCTGCGAACTCTGGTTTCCCCTGCATTATAAGCTGATAACGCCAGCAGCCAATCACCATCGAAACGATCGTGCAGATGCTGTAAATAAGTAAGTGCTGCATCGGTGGATGCGCGGATATCAAGTCTGCCGTCGTACCACCAGTTTTGGGTTAGCCCTAAATGCGTGCCCGTGCGTGGCATGATCTGCCACAGGCCAGCGGCGCTGCGGTGCGACATAGCTTCGGGTAGCAAAGTGCTTTCAACAATGGGTAGTAGTGCGAGCTCGATCGGAAGATCACGCGCTTCCACTTGCTCGACAATGTAATAAAGGTACCAACTGGCGCGCTCCGACAGGGCTTCAAACAACCCAGGTTGCTGTAAATAGTGTTCTCGTTGCTCGTTGATACTGGGGTGATCCGGATAAGCCCACTGAGTTTGAGATCTAATGCGATCCCACAGATCCACAGGCTGGCTTTTGTAATGAGTGGGTTGCACAACAACTGGCGCGGGATCCGCAGTCTTAACACGTATCTCGGTATCAGAAATTTCACTGATTTGGGGTGTTATTAGAGTGCAACCGCTTAGCCACGCCGACAAGCTCAGCATTAGAATAGGGAGCTTCAAAATGAGTCTTTCCACTCCCGTATTACTTGGAAGATGCTCTCGTTCGAGGCGCCTTGGCGTCTTGAATTTGCGGCCGCTATCACTGCCGGAGAGTCCCATCGTAAAAACGGATTAGTCGCTTTCTCGACGCCCAGCGTTGTGGGTAGTGTCGGTGTATTGACCGCTCGTAGCTGCCTTACTTCGGCGACTCGCGCGGCAAGTTGGGTATTATCTGGTTCTACTGCAAGCGCAAACTTGAGATTGTTTGCGGTATATTCATGGGCCGCGTATACGCGAGTGTCTTCGGGTAGCTCTCTGAGTTTGCTGAGGGAAGACTGCATTTGTTCAAACGTACCTTCAAAGACACGTCCACAGCCGCCGCTAAACAAAGTGTCGCCACAGAATAAATGACCACCCTTTGCATCGTAGTAGGCGATATGATCTAAGGTATGCCCGGGTACTTTGATCACCTGAAACATGCGATCTAAAACAGGTATGCACTCGCCCTCTGTAACGATTCGATTAATGTGCTCAAAGGGTGATGCTTCCGGGCCGATCACTGGTACACTTGCATGCTCGAGCAGCGCTTGAACACCGCCTGTGTGGTCAAAGTGATGGTGTGTAATGAGTACGCCTGAGAGTTGCAGGTTGCGCTCAGAGAGCGCTGCGATAACCACTGTGGCGTCGCCGGGATCGACTACAACGGCGTTACCGTGCTGGTCGCTGAGCAACCAGATATAATTATCGGAGAATGCGGGCAGAGCTTCGATTAACACAGGGAACCCTTTGTTCGCGCTACAGACGAATTGAATGGTTAGGATAGACCAGTATGGACGAGGCAACAAGACAAGCGACCGCAATTCGCGACTGGTACCTGAGCGATTCTGCGACGTCGGTGACGCAGGGCATACGAGACCTTTTGGATGAGACCCTCCCAACCTGCTTTGGCTATCACTTATGCGAAATGGCCGATTATGAGTTTGAGTCCTTTGCTCAAAGTTCAAAAATCAATCATTGCTTTCAGTTCTCTCCCCGAGGGTTGGTCGTTGGCGCAGCTGAGCAATTGCCGTTTGAAAGCGAGAGTATCGACGTTATCATTGCGCTCCACTGCCTCGATACGGCGCAGTACCCTCATCAGGTTTTGCGCGAAATACAGCGAGTGCTCACGCCGCAAGGGCAGCTTTTTTTGGTGGGGTTTAACCCTTGGAGTATCCAGGGACTCATGCGGGTTGTTCCCTCAATGACAGGCCAGCGTATACACCCGCGAATCAGTGTGAGCCGTTTAGATGACTGGTTTCAACTGCTAGGGTTCGAGCGCGCGGGAACCCATTACTTGGGTCATCTCTCTAACGGCGCTTCCTACCAGCCCCTCCATCAATTCCTAACGCGATGCTCACAATGGCTAGAGGATCATCGTATGCCAGCGGGACGTCTTTATTGGGTGCGGGCCATCAAGCAAGTGTCTGCTTTGCATCGGCCTCAGTTATGGAAGCACAAGCCTAGGTTAAGAGTAATCGGGCTTAAAGAGTCGGCGTCTGCACCCAGACAAACGCGCGGCAGGGGTTTAGAGCGTGAGTAAACGAGTCGTAATTTACACTGATGGCGCCTGTAAGGGTAATCCCGGTATTGGTGGTTGGGGCGCGTTCTTAAGCATAGATGAGCACGTGCGTGAACTGTTTGGTGGCGAGCTTCAAACCACCAATAATCGCATGGAGTTAACAGCGACGATTGAGGCGCTGACTGCTCTGAAGTATCCCTGCTCCGTAGATATTTACACCGACTCAGTCTACGTTCGTGATGGCGTGACCAAGTGGCTAGACAATTGGAAACGCAATGGTTGGCGAACTGCGGGAAAACAGCCCGTTAAAAATCAGGATTTGTGGGAGCAACTCGATCGCGTGATGGCGCAACATACGATCACATGGCATTGGGTGAAAGGTCACAGTGGCGACCCTGGCAATGAGCGCGCTGACTCGCTGGCAAATCTGGGAATTCAGGAACTTCGGGAGCGCTGGTTGTGAGGCAAATTGTTCTGGATACTGAGACAACAGGCTTAGATGCAGCGAGTGGGCACAGGGTCATTGAAATCGGTTGTGTCGAAGTGATCAATCGCAAGTTGACTGGGGTTCACTTCCATCAGTACATCAATCCAGGAAGAGAGGTTGACGTCGGTGCATTTGAAGTCCACGGAATCAGCAATGAGTTCTTAAGTGACAAGCCCACATTTGCTCAGATAGCGAATGAGTTTTTAGCCTTCGTAGATGGCTCTGAATTGGTCATTCACAACGCACCATTCGATCTGGGGTTTTTGAACTCGGAGCTGGCGAGACTGGTTGAAGACCGGCAGCATGAGCCTATCCAACTTGATGCAATGTGCAGCGTGGTTGACACATTAACCATGGCCCGCAAAAAACATCCGGGGCAAAGAAATAGTCTCGATGCACTGTGTCAGCGCTATGGCGTTGATAATTCCAGTCGCGACCTACATGGTGCACTGCTAGATGCCGAGATACTTGCCGATGTGTATCTGACCATGACCGGGGGGCAGGCAACCCTGGTGCTCCAATCAGAGAACAAAGAGGTGGGGAGCGACTCTAACTGGGTTACTGGAGAGCGGGTTCCAGTGCAACGCGCTGCTGGTGGGATACCGGTGATCCGACCAACCGCAAAAGAGCTCGAGGCGCATGAGGCGTTTTTAGATTTATTAGAGTCCCGCAGTGATGGCGCATTGTGGCGAAAGGACCACAGCCTCTCTTAAGTCGAGGGGGTCACATGCGCTCTCAGCTCAAGGGCGTTATCGGGGCGGCACAGGTTCACCGTTGGATTTCGAGGTAGATCTCGTTGTCTAAATCCCAGGGTTGCCATTCACTGGGTCGAACTGGCTTGGTATAAAAATAGGGAAAAGTGATGAACCACAGCTATATCCTACTGTTTTCGGGTGCTGATTTGCTCTGCGACATGCGCTCACGATGGGGCTATTTGCACGAGTACTCTGATATTGAAGCAGATTGGCTGGATCAGGCGACGCAGCAGCATATTGGCCATTGCGAGGGTAGGGGAGTGGTCAGCTACCAAATTGCAGAAAATGCCGCCATTGACACGATGCGTTTTGCGCCCACTTCTTTATTTCGGGTGCTCCCGAACCTTACGCCTGATCATCGCGACTTAGTCTCGCGGGGTGCACATTTAGCGCACTGGCGTCGCACTCATCGCTACTGTGGGTCTTGTGGGGGCCTTCAGTCGGTTCATGAAACGGAACCCGGATTGATGTGCCAAAGTTGTGGGGTGACTACGTATCCTCGGGTATCGCCCTGTGGCATCGCACTAGTGGTCGATGACGACCGCGTCTTGCTTGCCCGCAATGCTCGTTTTCCCAGACCCATGTTCTCGACTCTTGCCGGCTTTGTAGAGGCGGGGGAGAGTGCCGAACAGACCATCGCTCGCGAGGTAAAAGAAGAGGTGGGCGTGGCCACTGGTCGGATTGTTTACTACGATTCACAGGCTTGGCCTTTCCCCGATCAACTGATGCTGGGTTACTTCGCCGAATACCGTGGTGGCGAGATTGTAGTTGATGGCATAGAGATCGCCGAAGCACGTTGGTTCGACTGCAATAATTTACCAGAGAATATACCCCCGACTATGAGTATCGCGGGTCGACTGATAGCGCATTACCGTGATTTGCGAGCTCAAGGGCTCAGTATTTTTACTTAACAAGGATTGTTTATGGAATGGTTTGCAGATTACGGATTATTTCTGGTGAAAGCACTCACAGTATTGGTGGTTCTCGGCCTGCTTATCGGGTTTGTTCTGACAGTAAGTGCAAGGCAAAAGCAGAGCGACGCTGAGGGCACCCTGAAAATTAGGAACCTGAATGACGAGTTTGAAGATCAGTCAGACGAATTTGCCGCGCATCTTCTGAACGAAGGCGACTACAAAGCGCGTCGAAAAGCGCTTGAAAAAGCGAAAAAGGCAGCGTCTAAGGCGTCGAAAAAACAGCCCAAAGCGGCGCAAGATGACAAGCCCGAGACACGTGGCAGGGTCTTCGTGCTGAACTTCGAAGGCGACATGCAGGCCTCCGAATCACAGACCCTCGCACAGCAAATTAGCGCGGTGATCAGCAATAGTGAGCAGGGCGATCGGGTCATAGTTTGCCTCGAGAGTCCGGGTGGCTTAGTTCACAGCTATGGTTACGCAGCGAGTCAATTGGCGCGAATAAAAACCGCGGGGTTGCGTCTGACCGTGGCAGTAGACAAAGTGGCTGCGAGCGGTGGCTATATGATGGCCTGTGTTGCAGACGAGATCATTGCCGCCCCGTTTGCTGTCATTGGCTCGATCGGTGTGGTTGCACAGGTGCCGAATTTCCATCGACTGCTGAAAAAGAATGATATCGATGTAGAGGTTTTGACGGCAGGAAAGTATAAGCGCACGTTAACAATCCTGGGTAAAAATTCCGATGACGGGCGCCAGAAGTTCGTCGCTGAGCTCGAGGCAACGCATACCTTGTTCAAGAAGTTTGTCAGTGAGCATCGGCCCGCCTTGGACGTCGAAACTGTTGCCACGGGTGAGATTTGGTATGGTACCGAGGCTTTAGATATCGGGCTCATTGATCGAATTGCCACCAGCGATGAGATGATTCTGCAGCTCATATCGGACCATGACGTCTACAAAATCACGTTCGAGCATAAGAAAACGTTGGCGCAACGCTTAGGTTTCGCAGCCGAGCAGGGCATTGCTCGGGGGTTTGAGCGCGTCTGGCAGACCCAATTTGAGCGCTGGTTCTGAAAAAGTCTCAGATGATGAAAAGCACTACGCATACTGATTACCGAAGTGGGCTGCCTTCGTGGGTTGTGGGCGGCGTTGTTCTTAATACCGCCCAGGCAGGTCCCTGAGCCATGCGCTACCGAATTGTGCGAACAGTCGACGCGAGTGCCATCGATGGGCTCGGGCACACAAATAATACCGTATACATCGGCTGGTGCGAACAAGCGGCTTGGGAGCACTCGACAGATCTTGGCTTGTCACTTTCTGATTATCAATCGCTCGGCTATGCAATGGCCGTCACTCGAGCGGTGTTCGATTATCGTAAAGCAACCTACGAAGGAGATATCCTTACCATCGACACTTGGCTGAGCTCGATCGAGAAGCGACTCAGGATGAAGCGTCATTTCCGGATTGCATCAGAGACCAACGGGCTCCTTGTTGGTGAGGGAGAATGGGACTTTGCCTGCATACGCCTTAGTGATGGGAAGCCAAGCCGGATGCCCCAGGCGTTCATTGAGACGTATACTGCAGCAATCACGAGCTAGCGTCAGCTCGTCGGCAATGAATCGAGAATGACCCGATATACCCACGGGGCTTAACACTACGCGCTTGATTTTGGAAAAGCCTTAATCAGAACTTCAGAACTTCAGAACTTCAGAACACCCGAGCACCCCAACACCCGAACACCCGAACTCCCAACATTCTGCCTCTGCGGTTTCCCGTGATCCGACTATCCGGCTTAACGAGCTCCGGGCACTCTGAGCGTCCGTGATTCTACTCTGACAAACACATGACTAGACGATGGCCAAAGCCACCGATGTACGGATGATTTTATTGATCGGGAGTTTCTGACTCTATTGGGTGATCTAGCTGCTTGCTCGATTCGGGCTCTGGTGCTGGCGACTTTGGCTCACATTGAGCGCGCACACCAAGGGCACGGGTCATCATTGCATCGCTGTCCTCAGTGTCTGCTAGCAATGTTGCGGCGACATCATCGTTCACCGTTGCGCAGGGATCTGGCTCGCCCGGGTCGGTCAGCCACGCTAGCACTGTGATCAAAATAACGATCAGTGCGATAGCGAGATTACGAAGCAATGTTGTCATGGTGCATCTCATCCAAGAAGGCCTTCATGCTCACACAAAGGTGTCGTTCGCACAATGCATTCCCGTTGGAGGGCAGGATGTCCATGTGTCAGATCGTGTAATACATAGATGCGTATAATATATATTATGTTAAATAAAGTAAAAGACGACCTCGCGGTTAATAGAGGTAATCGTAAAGGATGCTTTGCAAACTGCTGGTTAAAGGGCTCTGTAAGGTAAGCCCTGATTGAGCGAGCAAACCGTCAACAAGATTTGATGACCAGAGAGACGTTAAAGCCGATGTGTCAAGGCCTCGATTTCAGGTCGGGGTCTTTCTTTCGGCTGCTGAGCCGCGGTGCCAATGTGAATAAAGCCTGCAATAGACTCGTGCTCTGCCAAGGTGAACGCGTCGCGTAGTTTCGGTTCGTAAGCAACTGTTTCAGTGATCCACTGCGCGCCGAAGCCGGCTGCGTTGGCCGCGAGCAGCAAATTTTGACACACTGCCCCACAGCAGAGCGATTGTTCCCATTGGGGTGTCTTATGCTCGAGAACTGGGGCGTACACCACGATAACCACTGTAGGCGCGCGTGAGAACCGGTTGAGCTCAAGCTGACGTTGAGCATCGCTGAGATCTGCGTCGAGCTCCAGAGCTGCCTTCAGGCAGGCCTGCCCTAGCCTAGTTTGGGCGTCACCCTCGACGACTACAAAACGAAATGGCACAACACGGCGGTGGTCGGGCGCCCGCGCAGCGAGCCGCAGGAGTTCAGTCAGGGTTTCGGGGTTTGGCCCGGGTGCCGTTAAGGTGTGCGCAATCGCGGAGCGTCGCGACGCGAGGAATGACAGGACATCGTCGTTAGCAACAGGCATTGGCATATCATCGCCCAGCTCAAACACGTGTTGATTTATCATTGAGTAAATCCTAGAAATTAGTCTTTCGACAGCGTGAATGCCGCCTGCACTGCCCGAAACGATGCGTTGAGTGACCGTTCGAGTGTGGCGGACACGCCAGTGTCATGCGAAGGTTTTATCCTAGCATAAACAAAGCCGATGTAGCTGCTTTTGCGTCGGTATGTCACCAAGACGCGCATGACATCAAAGAGTTGGTTCGTCTGGGTATGACGAGCAGAAAGCCATGGTGCGGATCGCACAGGATCACAGACGCGGTTCGCGTGAATTGTGCGGCAAGGCTCGGGGCATTGACCTCGATCAAGGGGTGAGCAATTGTTTGAATATTGGGCTTAGATTCTTTATTAGAACTTTTTAATATTCGGCAGGTCTGTGCTAGAGTGAGCGTGTTTCGACGAGCATGTTTCGTCGTGTTTCGATAAGGAGTACAAGTCTATGTCTACAGCAATACCATTCGAAGTTCGCGCTGACCAACACCCCGAGGTCGTGCCCTTTTTTGATGAGCCCTCTAACACGTTTTCATACGTTGTGTTCATGTCTGGTTCAAAGCAGTGTGCGGTCATTGATTCTGTGTTAGACCTTGATTATGCATCCGGCATCATATCGTCCGCGAGCGTAGAGAAAATAATCGCCTACGTTAAAGATAATGGGCTTCAGGTTGAATGGATCATGGAGACTCATGTCCACGCAGATCACCTGTCTGCGGCGCCCGTGATTCAAGAGCGTTTGGGCGGGCGAATTGTGATCGGCTCGCAAATAAAGGTGGTGCAGGAGACGTTCGGCAAGATTTTTAATGAGGGCACGGAGTTTGAGCGAGATGGGTCACAGTTTGATCTCTTGATTGAAGATGGCGACTGCCTGGCGATGGGCGAGGTCTCGATTTGTGCACTACATACACCCGGTCATACACCGGCTTGCATGAGCTATGTGATCGGCGATGCCGTGTTTGTGGGTGATACGCTCTTCATGCCCGATGCAGGAACCGCGCGCGCAGATTTCCCGGGTGGAGATGCAAGCACCCTCTTCCACTCTGTAAAACGCGTTCTGAGCCTACCTGAATCGTTCAGGCTGTTTATGTGTCACGATTACGGACCTGATGGACGTGATCTTGAGTACCAGACTACGGTTGGGGCTCAGAACAGCTCGAATATTCATGTCGCAGCGCATATTCAAGAAGCGGAGTTTGTAGCGATGCGAGAGGCGCGAGATGCTACACTTGCGATGCCAAGGCTCATTCTGCCATCGCTTCAAGTCAACATGCGAGCTGGGCACATGCCGCCGGCTGACGACGACGGCCGCGTGTTTCTTAAAGTGCCGGTGAATGCGTTTGTCTAAAACAATAAGATCATTGTGGGGGGAAGAGAATGTCGGTGAGAGTAAACGAGGATTTGGCAGTATCGGTTCAGATCGCCTGCGACCAGCTAGAAGATTTAGCCAAACAAGGTGTCACGTTGCTGATTTGCAATAGGCCCGACGGTGAAGAACCTAACCAGCCCAATTTTAGCGAGATTCAAACGCGTGCAGCGGCAGTGGGAATAGAGGCCTTGTATCAACCCGTGATTCCTGGCCAGATTTCCGACCAAGCCATCGTGGAATTTGGCAACGCTTTACTGACGGCCGATGGCAAAGTATTGGCCTATTGCCGCACAGGTACCCGCAGCATCACGCTCTGGGCCTTAAGCCAAGCGCGTGAGGGGCAGAATGTCGACGAATTACTACAGGCTGCTCGGGATGCTGGGTATGAGTTGGCGGGTATTCGCGATCGTTTAGATCAGCTTTCAAAGGAGGCTCTATGACTCAAGGAAACAGCCAGCTAACCTATGATGTGGTTATCGTGGGCGCCGGCGCCGGCGGTGTGTCGGTAGCCTCTTCCCTCTTAAAGCGCACGCATGACTTGTCGATTGCGATTATTGATCCGGCCGATGAGCATTACTATCAGCCTGGTTGGACCTTGGTGGGTGCTGGCGTATTTAATCCTACTGAAACAGTGCGACCGATGAAGTCACTGATTCCAAAGGGGATTAGCTGGATTAAACAGGCGGTTCAGAGCTTCAACCCCGATGAGAACGCGGTGGTCTTGGATGATGCGTCAGAGATAAGCTACGGTCAGCTTGTTGTTGCGCCCGGGTTGACCCTCCGATGGGACTTAATCGAGGGGTTATCGGAGACCCTCGGGAAGAATGGGGTAACATCAAATTATCGTTATGATTTAGCGCCTTACACCTGGGAGTTAGTAAAGAATCTGACTTCTGGAAAGGCCATTTTTACGCAGCCACCGATGCCGATCAAATGTGCCGGCGCCCCGCAGAAGGCAATGTACCTGTCATGCGATCATTGGTTCCGAAATAAAACCCTAGACTCAATCAGGGTGGAATTCTGTAATGCCGGACCCGTCTTGTTTGGTGTATCAGCCTACGTGCCCGCATTAATGGAATATATCGAGAAGTATCAGGCGACGCTCTCGTTCAGTCATAATTTGGTCAAAGTAGACGGCGACGCCAAAACAGCTTGGTTTGAGCACACTGATTCTGAGGGACAAACCCACCTAGTCGAGCGTCATTTCGATCTACTGCATGTTTGTCCGCCACAGTCTGCACCTGCGTTTGTTGCACAGTCGGCACTAGCAGATGAAAAAGGTTGGGTTGACGTTGATCAGGTGACCCTGCAACACAAGCGTTTTGCAAATGTGTGGTCGCTCGGAGATGTGCAGAATGCGCCGAACGCAAAAACAGCGGCCGCCGCGCGAGTGCAAGCACCGATCGTGGCTAATAACTTGCTGAACGCTATCGGACGAGGAGCAGGTGTTGCGCACTACAATGGGTACGGTAGCTGCCCACTCACAGTGGAGCGAGGTAAAATTGTGCTGGCCGAATTTGGCTATGGTGGCAAGCTGTTGCCCAGTTTTCCCAGCTGGATAATCAATGGTCTGCGCCCTACTCGGCTCGCTTGGTGGCTGAAGGAAAGGCTGCTTCCCCCGATCTACTGGCATGCCATGTTGAAAGGTCGCGAATGGCTGGTTACGCCAAAGCCAGAGCAGAGCTAATGCAGTGAAGGGTTTTCCTGCCTACGCTTGGCTCAAGGGGTACAATAAAGACCTACTAATCGCTGACAGTATCGCGGCGATTATTGTCACTGTGATGCTTATTCCACAGTCGCTCGGTTACGCTATGCTTGCTGGCGTGTCACCCGAAGTGGGCTTATATGCATCTATCATCCCCTTGGTTGCTTATGCTTTGCTAGGGACCAGTCGAACCCTATCGGTGGGCCCTGTCGCGGTGATTAGCCTAATGACGGCGGTTGCCGTCAGTGACGCAGTTGCGCAAACCGGCGCCGATTATCATGAAGCGGCTATCGTACTCGCACTCCTCTCGGGTTGCGTATTGGTTGTCATGGGGTTTCTCAAGTTTGGATTTTTGGCTAATTTTTTGTCACACCCAGTGGTGTCAGGTTTTATTTCAGCGTCTGGCATTCTGATCGCGTTGAGTCAGCTCAAGCATCTTTTGGGCATCTCGGCGCACGGTGACACCCTCCCCTCCTTGCTGCTCAGCCTGAGCCAAGGCATGCATGCTCTCAACTTGCCCACGCTTGCAATCGGCTCTTTTGCGTTGATTTTACTGATAGGCTGCCGCCGCTATCTTGTGCGTAGCTTGATCGCAGTGGGTCTGTCTGAAAATGCTGCAGGCACGATCTCGAAAGCAGCACCGGTGCTTGCCATTTTGCTCACCATTGTTGCCACTATCATATTCGATCTAGAGTCGCTCGGCGTTGCCATTGTAGGTGAGGTGCCGCGCGGCCTGCCCACACTTGTATTTCCGACTATTGAATGGCCTCTGGTAAAGGCTTTACTGCCGGCGGCCATTCTCATTTCGGTGATCGGTTACGTTGAATCGATCTCGGTTGGTCGCACTCTTGGCGCAAAAAGACGTCAACGTGTCGACGCCAACCAAGAGCTTGTTGGCCTTGGTGCAGCAAACTTGGCGTCCGCGTTGTCGTCGGGTTTTCCGGTAACCGGCGGATTCTCAAGGTCGGTCGTTAATTTTGATGCTGGTGCTCAAACGGGCGCAGCGAGTATTTTAACTGCTCTAGGCATTGCGCTTGCCGCGCTATTTCTAACACCGATCTTGTACTTTTTGCCGAAGGCGACGCTTGGAGCGACTATTATCGTCGCCGTCATGAGTTTGGTGGATTTAGGGTTAGTTAAGAAAGCTTGGAATTACTCTCGCCGAGACGCGCTTGCTCTTCTGGGCACCTTGGTCGGCACCTTGTTGGTTGGTGTCGAAGCGGGCGTCATCATCGGTGTGGCACTGTCGGTGATACTACACCTCTACCACACCTCCAAGCCACATACCGCTATCGTGGGTGAGGTGCCAGGTACAGAGCATTTCCGTAATGTGGATCGACACGATGTCATCACAGATCCAAAAATTTGTTCAATCAGGATTGATGAAAGCCTTTATTTCCCGAACGCGTCGTATCTTGAAGACCTCGTGTATGGCGCGATTGCCAAAAATCCTGACATCAAGCATATCGTGCTCATGTGCTCAGCTGTGAACTCTATTGATATGAGCGCTTTAGAAGCGCTTGAGATGATCAACAGCCGACTCAGCGAGCTCGGGCTAAAGCTACATTTGTCAGAGGTCAAAGGGCCCATTATGGATGCACTGAAGCGAACTGATTTCTTGGCACATTTGAGTGGGTCTATCTATTTGTCACAGCATCAAGCTTTTAATGAGCTGCGGGACGACCATTAACCCTCTCTAGTGCGCTCTCGTTGCTATATGAGCGGTACTTGATAGCCGCCCTCTTAGGCCGACTAACGCTTATGGAATCCAAGCTCGGAAACCGCCATAATGCCCTCAGACGTTCAAAGGATTTCACTATGCGAAGCTCTCTCCGTTGTGCCATTTTCGTTGGCTGTGCCCTACTTGCGTCCTCACTGTGGGCTTCTTCTGTGCAGGCGCTGGCGTTGCGCACAGAGCAAATTAAAACTATGCAGCAACTGGTGACAGAGTTGGAAAAGTCGCATTACAACCAGTTGAAATACGACGATTCACTCGCCGCACAACACCTCAACGAATATATCGACGCTCTAGATCCTCGCAAGTTGTATTTTACAGCCAAAGAGATTGAACAGTTCAAAGCGCGAAGCGAGGGTTTAGACGATGAGGTCAAGCGTGGCGAGCTCGTGACTATTACTGATTTGTTTTCGGCCTATCATGACCGCCGACTGCAGCGGCTTAAGGATTTAGTCGATTATTTGCCCAGTAAAATAGCACAACTCGATTTTTCTAAAGATGAGTCCATCATTGTAGACGCTGACCGTATTAGCTGGGCCACGTCAACTGAAGAGTTGCGGGGACGCTGGCGCAAGCAATTCAAGAGTGACGTACTCAATCTTAAGCTCACCGATAAACCCCTAGACGATATCGTGGATACACTGCAAAAACGGTATGCTTATCAGCTCAAGTCAGCGGAACAAGTGACTGAAACGGATGTTTTCAGTGTTTACGCTAACGCACTCACCAGCTTGTACGATCCACACACAAGCTACTTTTCACCTCGGCGCACCGAGAATTTTAACATTGAGATGTCATTGTCACTCGAGGGTATTGGCGCCCTGCTTCAGCAAGATCAAGACTACACCAAAGTGAGTAGAGTTATCCCCAAAGGCCCAGCTGACAAACAGGGTGAACTTCAGCCATCGGATCGCATCGTCGGAGTCGCTCAGGGTAGCTCTGGTGAAATGATTGATGTCGTGGGCTGGAGATTAGATGAAGTCGTGAATTTAATCAGGGGTGAAAAAGGCAGCACGGTCCGTCTAGAAGTGATCCCTGCAGACCAGTATGCCTCAGGTGAGCGCAGAGAAATCGTTATTGTCCGAAATGAAGTTAAACTCGAAGAGCAAGCCGCTACTAGCACCATCATCGACGTTGAGCGCAACGGCAGAGCCCTCAGGATCGGGGTGATTGATTTGCCAACGTTTTACATCGATTTCGATGCGCTCAACCGTGGCGATCCAGAGTACCGAAGCACGACGAGAGATGTCTCAAGGCTACTTTCAGAGCTCGAGGCAGAGGCAGTAGACGCGGTATTACTCGATCTCAGAGACAACGGTGGCGGATCTTTACGGGAAGCAAATGAACTGACCAGCTTGTTTATAGAGTATGGTCCATCGGTTCAAATCAGACACAGCTCAGAGCAGGTTTGGCGCGATGGCAAGCGCCGTAAAAGTGCGTTTTATGACGGACCGATGGGCGTCATTGTTAATCGGCTGAGCGCGTCTGCCTCCGAGATCTTCGCCGGCGCGATACAAGACTATGGGCGTGGTTTGATTATTGGCACTCAGTCGTTTGGCAAAGGTACGGTACAAACACTGAAGCCACTCGCTGAAGGACAGCTCAAGATTACGGAATCGAAATTTTATCGTATCAGCGGGGATAGCACGCAGCATCGCGGCATAGAACCAGATGTCACCTTACCCGTCATGTACAATCCTGAGGAACTCGGTGAGAGTACCTTAGATTATGCTCTGCCCTGGGATCAGATCAATGCAATCAGACACCCACTCTACGGCGACCTCTCATCGGTGATTCCAGAGCTGATTGAGGCTTCTCAAAGTCGCCAGATGAGTGATCCAAAGATGTTGCTCTTGCAAGAGCAAATCGCTCTTGCGGGTGCAGAGTCAGACATAGAGACGATCTCGCTTAATCTAGAACAGCGATTGGCCGACCGCGACCGCAAAAGAGCGCTCTGGCTAGCGCTAGAGAACAAGCAACGAGCACTGGAAGGCGAAGAGCCACTCGCGCAATGGACAGAAGATGACGACGAAGACACACCGCCGGAGCCTGCACAGGACGCGGAGCCGATTAACCCGAGTAAAGACGTATTGCTCGCCGAGTCTATAGACGTCATGGCTGACGCATTGACGGTTGATCGACGGATAGAGCCTGCCAAACAAGTAGGGTTTAGGTGATCGGAGTCAGCAAAGGTTTATGAAACCAGCTCAAACGCTGATGCAACTTGATAACCTCACCCACGATAATCAGAGTAGGCCCATGCCATTCGCGCTCCTGTGAGCGCGTCTCAATGTCTGAGAGCGTGCCTGTGACCACCATTTGATTGGGGAGGGTTGCATTTTCTACTAAGGCAATAGGTGTCGTTGCCTCACGTCCTGCCTCGAGTAGCCGAGCAACAACGCTGCTGAGTGCTTTTAATCCCATATAGATCACGAGTGTTTCGTCCGCTCGAACGCAATCACTTAGATCGGCGACCGGACTCCCCTCTTTTAAGTAGCCCGGAATGAACCGCACTGATTGGGCGTAATCACGATGGGTCAAAGGGATACCAGCATAACTCGCGGCACCCGAGGCCGACGTAATCCCGGGTACCACTTGAAATGGAATACCTTGGTCGGCAAGCAGCGTGAGCTCCTCACCTCCGCGTCCAAAGATAAATGGATCGCCCCCTTTCAAACGCACCACTTTCAGGCCGTCGAGTGCAAGCCTGGCCAGTGTCTCGTTAATGCTCTCCTGCGGAACACTATGCTCTTTGCGTTCTTTTCCGACATAAATTCGCTCTGCGTCACGACGTGCCAGCTCGATAATATCGGGGGAAACAAGCCGATCATACAGGATGACATCGGCGCGTTGGATAAGTCTAAGCGCTTTAAATGTGAGCAAGTCGGGGTCGCCCGGACCTGCACCTACTAGCGCGACGTCGCCTTGTTCTTTGCCAGCACTGGCAGTCAATAACTGCTCTGCCAAACGCTCACCGCCAATCAGATCTCCCTGCAAGACAGCCTCTGCGGCGGCACTTTCAACTAAGGTTTCATAGTAAAGGCGTCGTTGATTTTCGGTTTTGAGTACCGCGCTCACCTTGTCGCGGAGGTTACCCATAAAAACCCCGAGTTGACCATACTGCCGAGGTAGCCAAGCTTCCAGACGTTTGCGAAGAAGACGAGCGAGCACCGGGCTTTTGCCACTGCTCGATATACCAATAAGGATAGGGTTACGATCGATGATGGCAGGGAAAATAAAGTCGCACAGCTCGGGGGTATCGACCACATTAATGGGTATTTGTCGCGCTCGAGCAGACTCCGCGAGCCAGACATGTAGCTCGCGATCATCGGTAGCCGCAATGATCAAACGAACCCCATCAAGGTCAGAGGCAGTCACAGCTCGCTCGGAAATGGTATCGTTATCGTCTAACAGCGCTCGGCAAGACTCAGAGACGGCTAAAGCGACCACGTGTAACGAGGCGCCGGCTTTTTTTAGTAAAGTCGCTTTACGCGCCGCAACAACGCCAGCGCCGACCAACAGCACCCTAGCCTCGCGCAAATTAAATGCCAGCGGCAGATAATCCACTAGTGCAGTCCAATGTGTGTCTTTCCACCCATGTAAGCGTGTAATACCTGCGGGATGGCAATGCTACCGTCGGCTTCCTGGTAATTCTCGAGGAGCGCGACGAGCGTTCTACCCACCGCGAGACCAGAACCGTTTAGGGTATGCACGAGCTCGGGCTTGCCGGTCTCTGGATTACGCCATCGAGCTTGCAGACGACGTGCTTGATAGTCACCAAAATTGGAGCACGATGAAATCTCTCGATACGCCGATTGGCCTGGGAGCCACACCTCTAGATCGTATGTTTTCATGGCCGAGAAACCGAGGTCACCACCACACAGAATCACTTTGCGATACGGGAGTTCGAGTGCTTGCAGAATAGCCTCAGCGTGCCCCGTTAGCGTCTCTAAAGCCGCAGTAGATTCAGACGGCTTAACTGCCCACACCAGTTCCACTTTCTCGAATTGGTGTTGCCGAATCATGCCACGTGTATCCCGCCCCGAACTTCCCGCCTCGCTCCGAAAGCACGGCGTGTGACAAACATACCGTAGGCCCTCTGCTACAGCGTGCTCTGAAAGAATCTGGTTTCTCAGTAAATTGGTGACTGGAACTTCCGCAGTTGGGGTCAGGTATAAACTCGGAGTTGTCTCGAGCTTGAATAAATCGGCCTCAAATTTAGGGAGCTGACCAGTCCCTAGCAAGGACTCCCGATTAACCAAGTAGGGTACATAAACCTCTCGATAACCGTGTTGCTCAATATGGGTGTCGAGCATGAATTGCGTCAGCGCGCGATGTAATCTGGCTAGGTCATGACTCAACACCGTGAAGCGCGAGCCCGCGATGGTCACACCCAAATCGCCACTCATCTGATCGAGTTGTTCGCCGAGGTCAACATGGTCCTTGGGCTCGAAATCAAATCGCCGCGGCACGCCCCACTGCAAGACCTCTTGATTATCTGCCTCGCTGTCGCCCGGGGGAACGTCGTCGCTGACAAGGTTCGGGATCGTCATTAGCAGATCTTCGATTTCCTGCTGTACTTGCTTTGCGGCCTGAGTCGCACCGTCGATCTTGGCGTCAATGTTATCGAGCAGTGTCGCAATCTTTGCCTTGGCTTCGTCGACACTCAGGCCTTCACTGATCAGTTGCCCGACTTGCTTCGACGCTGATTTGCGCTCAGCTTGCAAGTTTTGGCTCTCGATGTCGGCTTTCTTGCGACGCTCATCAAGCGCTTGAAAACCCGCAAAATCAAAGTCATACCCTTTGACACCGAGTTTATGAGTGACGATGTCACCGTTTTGACGAATATATTTGAGATCTAACATAGAATTCAGTCACCGTATTTAAACGAACGCACGAGCCAGAAAGTGTCCGACAAAGACCCCGCCAAGACATAGGAGAATCGAGCTGGCAATATAAGCGCCACCCAAAAGAAACCTCCCCTGTTGCAATAAGAGCATGGCATCGAATGAGAAAGCTGAAAAGGTAGTGAAACCTCCTAGAAAACCTGTCAGCAGGAGTACTCTGACTACCGAAGCATGAGGACTGATGAGTTCGCTCATTATACCGAGAGCGAAACAACCAATGATATTGACCACAATCGTGCTAAGTGGAAAAGCACTCGGCCAGGATTGACTGACCCAGTGGCCGAGCGCCATCCTGCAGGTTGCACCAGCGCCACCTCCGAGCATAGTCGCTGCTAATATTCGCCAATCCAATGTCAGTGCTCGCGCCAAAAAACTGCCGCATTATAACTCGTTTATGGGGGACACCGAAGCCCAGTTCTAAAATTACTGAATCTCGATGCCAGGTGGCACAGTGAATTCAAAGTGTGAGTCGGGCAATAACCTACTGGAAAGCTCACTAAATTCAACCGCAAGAGCTTGGCCTAACTGAGTCTCTATGGCGAGACTTTGGGGGTAACCATTGGCATGCATTATGATCTCGATCGTGTGCATTTGTGCGGCAGGATCACGCGCCTTAAACCGCAAACTCTGGCTCGTTTGTGAGATGATAAAGCGTTGTTTGAGTTGCTCGATATCAGTATTCAGCAGTGTCATGACCGAGCTATCCTCAATCTCGGTATTATCATAAAAAGTTGCCACTTCTAACCACCCATCCAAATGCCATGCGCCCTCTGGGCCGACAACATAAGTTTGCGGATCAGGCTCCTGCACTTCCCATTTGGCAAAGCTCGGACGCTTTACAGCGAATTTTCCCGTACTTACGCTGACCAGGCTTTGATTGGCATCTGAGTGCCGCTGCAGAAATTCACCTTGCAGAGACTGCCATGACAGCCAGCGTTCGATGGCGTCGGCAGCCGCAGCTTGATGAAATACGAACAGTAGGCACCCAATGAGCCGTGCGAGTTTACGCATCAGTGGTTCGATGCATTGGGGGCTAAAATATCGCGCTGCCCATTATGCCCCATGGCAGAGACAACACCGGCAGCTTCCATAGCTTCTATCAGACGAGCGGCCCGGTTATATCCGATACGAAGCTTTCGCTGAACCGCAGAGATAGAAGCACGGCGAGACTCGAGCACGAAATGGACCGCTTCGTCATAAAGTGGATCGCTCTCGGGATCGTCAGCACCGCTGTTATTCTGGAGTTCCTGCGCCGTGACAGGCGTATTACCGCCCTCTTCCAGCAAACCGTCGATGTAATCGGGTTCGCCTCGTTGCTTCCAGTCAGCCACGACTCTATGGACCTCATCGTCCGAACAAAAGGCACCGTGCACACGAACTGGCAAGCCGGCTCCCGGTGGTAGGTAAAGCATGTCACCGTGCCCCAGAAGCTGCTCAGCGCCACCTTGATCCAAGATGGTTCGACTGTCGATTCGAGACGAGACCTGAAAAGCAATGCGCGTTGGTACGTTCGCTTTTATGAGTCCAGTGATCACGTCGACCGAAGGGCGCTGTGTCGCCAAAATAAGGTGAATGCCTGCAGCCCGTGCTTTCTGAGCAATACGAGCGATCAGTTCCTCTACTTTCTTGCCGACGATCATGATCATGTCGGCGAACTCGTCAATGACAACTACAATAGCGGGTAAGGGCTCAAGCATTGGTGCAGTTTGTTCTTCATCTGCAAAAATGACGTCAGTACGTGGCTTCCAAGTGGGATCCGCAATCGGCTCCCCCGCCCTCTTGGCATCTTCAATCTTTCGGTTATAGCCACTGAGATTTCTTACACCAAGTGACGCCATCACTTTATAACGTCGCTCCATCTCTGCCACACACCAGCGTAAACCGTTGGCGGCGTCTTTCATGTCAGTAATGACCGGAGTCAGCAAGTGCGGTATTCCATCGTAAACCGATAACTCAAGCATCTTCGGGTCGACCAGCAGCAAACGCACGTCAGCCGGCGTGCATTTGTAGAGCAGACTCAATAACATGGCATTAACACCAACCGATTTGCCCGCACCAGTCGTACCAGCGACCAGCAAATGAGGCATCTTAGCCAAGTCGGCTACGACTGGCTGACCCGATATATCATGTCCCAAGGCCAGCGTCAGTGGAGATTTCGCTGCGTCGAAGGCCCTTGAAGACAACACGTCGCGGAAGTTAACAATTTCACGATCCTCGTTCGGTATTTCGATCCCCACCACAGATTTACCGGGTATCACCTCAACCACTCGAACACTAATAACCGCCAAGCTGCGAGCAAGGTCTTTCGCTAAATTAGAGATTCGTGACACCTTAATACCGGGTGCAGGCTGGATTTCGAAACGAGTAATGACTGGGCCCGGATAGACGCTGACGACTTCCGCAGTAATTCCGAAATCTTTTAGCTTAAGCTCGAGTAGTCGTGACAGCGCTTCTAAGGCCTCTTGGCTGTAGCCCCGACTGGGGTCTCGTTTTGCCGCATCTAACAACTCAAGTTCTGGCAGGCTGCCCGAGGGCGCCACATCTTTGAAGAGCGCCACTTGCTTTTCTTTCTCAGCTCTCTCACTCGTCTCGATCGGCTTGGTTGGCGCTTTAATTTTGGGTGGAACACGCTGCTTCTGCACCTCGACATGCTGCTGAATCTCGAACTTTCTGATGTCATGGGCTTGCTGTTTGGCCTTTTTCTCGCGGCGCGCGTCAAGGCGAGAAATGATCCAACGACGGCTCGTCACGAATGCTTTCACGGTTGCACTTCCCACCAAATCCATCATCCGCAGCCAGCTGAGGCCAGTGAACACGCTGATACCAAACAAGAACAATGCTACTAAGAGTACTCGCGCGCCAATACGCGAGAACCACTGCTCGAATGCGCTTCCAACGACGACACCGGCTATACCACCTGAGCCTTGGGGCAAGCTCACCAATACCGTCTGGTTGAGTGCGGCAAGGGCTGTGCCAGACACCACGATTAAGACTAAGCCCAAGGCGCGCCAAGCCATAAGCTCCCTCGAGAAGTCCGTGCGGGCCCCGCGGTCAAAAATAATTTGTAGAGTTTTAGCGGCCAATAAAATTGGCACAGCGTAGGCCCAGTAACCGACCATAGAAAAACTTAGATCCGCGATATAGGCCCCAAAGACCCCCGCCGCATTAGTCGGACCATCGTTGGTCCCAGAAGTTGACCACGCACCATCGGAGGGGTCGTAGGTGAACAGCGCCAATAGCACATAGATACAGGCCGCCGAGACACCGATCAAGCCGCCATCTTGGAGTCGATTTCTGCTGTTATGTGTATTCATGCTGTGCATAGTATCTCGACTGACGACTCTAGTAAAAGCCCATGGCTAAATAGCCAAGAGACTTTGCTGCTGACGCTTGAATACTCTAGACTTACGACCTTCTATACTCGTTGCCTCGTTGGAGACTTCATGTCAGTGCATCATCAGCTTATCATTCTTGGCTCTGGCCCCGCGGGATACACCGCCGCTATTTACGCCGCTAGAGCCAATCTGTCGCCCGTGGTCATTACCGGGATGCAACAGGGAGGGCAACTCACAACGACCACAGAAGTCGAGAACTGGCCTGCTGGCGCAGCGGATCTGCAAGGACCGCAATTGATGCTCGATATGCAGGCACACGCGGAACGTTTTGACACGACCATCATTGTTGATCACATCGAACGTGTTGATTTAAGCAGTCGGCCGATGCGATTAGAGGGCTCTGCGGTGTACACCTGTGATGCGCTCATTATTGCGACCGGGGCAAGTGCCCAGTATTTAGGGCTAGAGAGCGAATCAAAATTTATGGGGCGAGGCGTGTCAGCCTGCGCCACTTGTGATGGATTCTTTTATCGCAACCAACCCGTAGCTGTTGTGGGTGGCGGCAATACTGCGGTTGAAGAGGCTTTGTATCTGTCCAATATTGCATCTCAGGTCATTCTCGTGCATCGCCGAGACACTCTGCGCGCGGAAAAAATTATGCAGGACAAACTTTTTGCGCGCGAGGCAGAAGGTCGCATCAAGATCCTCTGGCATCATCAACTTGACGAGGTCCTTGGCGACGACAGCGGCGTCACCGGAATAAGAGTCAAATCGACACTCACTGACGCAACACAGGACGTGGAAGTTTCTGGCGTGTTCATTGCAATCGGTCACAAGCCCAACACTGATCTGTTTGAAGGGCAACTCGAGATGCAAGGCGGTTATATTACGATTCATTCCGGCTCGCAGGGTAATGCCACTGCAACCAGTGCCCCCGGTGTATTCGCAGCAGGGGATGTCGCGGACCATATTTATCGACAGGCCATCACGTCAGCCGGATTTGGATGCATGGCGGCTTTAGACGCGGAGAAATTTCTAGACGATTAAATCATGTCGACCGACGCATTTGGGTTCCCACCCACAGAGTCCGCGCTCAGTGATCCCCCAGGTCTGCTCGCGGTTGGCGGCGATCTTACCGAAGCTCGTTTGCTCCATGCCTACTCCAAAGGCATTTTCCCGTGGTACTCGGCAGGTGAGCCCATCTTATGGTGGACTCCATCGCCTCGATGTGTGCTTTTCCCCTCCGACCTTCGGATCTCTCGAAGCCTAAAAAAGCATCTTAAAAGACCTTTTGAAACGCGACTAAATACCGCGTTTGATCAAGTGATCGAGTTATGTGCCACCGTGGACAAGCGTGAGGATGCCACTTGGATTTCAGAAGATATGCGGCGAGCGTACCAAGCCTTGCACACTGCTGGGTTTGCCCATTCGATCGAGGTCTACGAAGATAATATGCTCATCGGAGGACTTTATGGCTTGCGATTGGGATCGGTATTCTTTGGGGAATCGATGTTTAGTTTAAAGCCAAATGCATCAAAAATAGCACTTGTTGCGCTATGTCATTTGGCGCTAAAGTCCGAAGTCGCACTCATCGATTGTCAAGTCGAGAATCCGCATTTGCGATCTTTAGGGGCGCGCTGTATTTCCCGCGCTGAGTTTGAAAGTGCTCTGGCCGAGTTTGTGCCCCGCCCCGTTACCCCAGATCTTTGGGTGCTCGCGTTATCAACACAGGATCTATCATGAGCTCGTCGCTGCAACATTTAAAAGTATTTACCACCTATCCACACACATGCAGTTACTTGAGCGATCAAGAAGCCACAACTTTGTTCGTTGATCCTCAGCAGAATATTGATCAAAGCACGTATACTTCTTTATCACGCTTAGGTTTCCGTCGCTCAGGCCGCCATATTTACAAACCGAGCTGCGCTGAATGCCAATCGTGCATTCCCGCTAGAATCCCGTGTGCCAGCTTTAGCCCCTCTAAGGGACAGGCAAGAGTCCTCAAGCGCAATCGTGACCTGCGCGTCACTGTCAGTAGCTCACTTGACGATCCAAGATCCTATGAGCTCTATGAGCGCTATATTACAGAGCGACATCCCGATGGGGATATGTATCCGGCTACCCGAGAACAATTCGACTCTTTTCTGGGGCAAGCTTGGGATTGTACCCGCTACTACTCATTCTGGAGCGATGATGAGTTGAAAGCGGTTGCCGTCGTTGATCATTTGAACGATGGTTTTTCTGCGATTTACACTTTCTTTGATCCTAACGATAGCCGTCGTAGTTTGGGCAAGTTCGTCATTTTATGGCAAATCATGCTGGCGCAAGAGTTATCTCTGCCCTACTTATACTTAGGCTATTGGGTGCGCAATTGCCGCAAAATGAATTATAAGATCGATTACCAACCGATCGAATTGTTCATCGACAAGGTTTGGTGCGCGCCCTCAATGCCGAGTGAACCGTGAATAGCAGTGGCGTTTCTGAGCCGTATAGGGCAAAATGCCCACCGTTTCCAGCGAGAGCTCAAGGTGAATGGCTAAAGAAGATCAGATAGAAATGGAAGGTGAAGTGGTCGACACTTTGCCCAACACAACGTTTCGAGTAAAGCTCGAAAATGGTCACGTTGTTACTGCGCACATTAGCGGGAAGATGCGTAAACACTACATCCGAATTCTGACTGGCGATAAAGTTCGTGTCGAACTGACGCCCTATGATCTGACCAAAGGGCGCATCACGTACCGAGAGCGCTAAGCTAGGTGCTCAGCGCGCTCTCGTGCGATTTATTGTGCGAGGTTGCGACCAACACGAGCTTATCGCGCGCCTGAGACACAGCAACATCTACGGTGCCCCCAGATTGCGCCAGCTCTCCGAACAGCACCATCTCAGCCAATGGCTTCTTGATGTATTCCTGTATTACTCGTGCCATCGGGCGAGCACCCATGTGGATGTCATAACCTTTTTCGACCAGCCATAAGCGCGCTTCTGGGTCGACATCGAGTTGGACCCTTTTCTCGTCTAACTGCCCTTGCAGCTCTGTCAAAAACTTGTCGACGACAGTCAATATCACCGCCTCACTCAGTGGCTCAAACTCAACGATGCTATCAAGACGATTTCTAAACTCTGGGGTAAATAGTTTATTGATAGCTTCGAGCCCATCAGTGCGGTGGTCTTGATGTGTGAAGCCGATTGATCGGCGACTAATCCGCTCTGCGCCCGCGTTGGTTGTCATGACTAGAATCACATTTCTGAAGTCCGCTTTCCTGCCGTTGTTGTCCGTGAGCGATCCATGATCCATAACCTGTAACAACAAATTAAAGACTTCGGGATGCGCTTTCTCGATTTCATCGAGTAGCACTACGGCATGCGGGTGCTTAGTGACGGAGTCGGTCAATAAGCCGCCTTGATCAAAGCCAACGTAACCGGGAGGAGCGCCAATCAGACGCGACACCGTGTGCCGCTCCATGTACTCAGACATGTCAAAGCGGATCAGCTCCAGGCCTAGCATGGTGGCGAGCTGTCGAGTCACCTCGGTTTTACCCACGCCGGTTGGACCTGCCAACAGAAAGCTGCCGATAGGCTTGTGCTCCGATTTCAGACCAGCTCGGGCGAGCTTAATCGCTGAACTCAGTTCGGCGATCGCATTATCTTGTCCAAAAACCACCATTTTGAGATTGGATTCCAGCTTTTCGAGTACGCTTTTATCGTCTCGGCTGACCGTTTTAGGAGGAATTCGCGCAATCTTGGCAATAATTGCCTCGATATCCGTCACGCCAATTTGCTTTTTGCGCTTCGATTTAGGCAAGAGCTGCTGATAAGCACCCGCCTCGTCTATCACGTCAATGGCTTTGTCGGGTAAGAAGCGGTCGGTGATGTACCGAGCACTCAGATCGGTGGCAACCCGCAGGGCTTTATCAGTGTACTTTACGTTGTGGTGTTCTTCGAACCGCGACTTGAGCCCGCGCAGTATGCGGTAAGCATCATCTACCGAGGGCTCGACAACATCAATTTTTTGGAATCGACGACTCAGCGCTTTGTCTTTATCAAAAATGCCCCGGTATTCAGCATAGGTCGTGGAACCAACGCACTTTAAGCGTCCCGATGTCAGTAAGGGCTTCAGCAGATTACTTGCGTCCATGACGCCACCGGAGGCCGCCCCAGCACCAATTATGGTGTGTATCTCGTCAATAAAAAGAATCGCGCCCTCTTCTCGATCAAGTTCGCGCAGCAAACCTTTGAATCGCTTTTCAAAATCACCTCGATACTTTGTGCCTGCCAGAAGCGCCCCTAAATCGAGAGAATACACCGTGCTCGAAGAGAGCATATCAGGACCGTCGCCATCGACGATAAGTTTTGCCAAGCCTTCAACGATAGCGGTTTTACCCACGCCTGATTCCCCTACGAGTAGAGGGTTGTTTTTCCGGCGGCGAGCCAACACTTGAGCGAGTCGCTCAACCTCAGCGGCTCTACCAATCAGCGGGTCTATATCGCCGCTTTGGGCCTTAACGTTCAAATTGGTAGTGAACTGAACCAACATGCTTTCAGCGCTGTCGGCTTCACCCTGATCCTCTTCTGAGCCCCTTGGCTCATCGGAGCCTTGATCACCCTCGTCGATTTTCGAGATGCCATGGGTGATGTAGTTAACAACGTCGAGTCGAGAGATGTTCTGTGTTTTGAGGTAGTACACCGCTTGGCTTTCCTGTTCACTAAACAACGCAACCAGTACGTTGGCGCCAGTAACTTCTTGCTTGCCACTGCTTTGGACATGAAACACGGCACGCTGAATAACGCGCTGAAAGCCAAGTGTGGGATGGGTGTCGGCTTCAGTTTGCTTGTCTGAATCGATGAGTGGCGTCGTAGAATCAATGAATTCGATGAGATCAGCCTGCATGACTTCAATATCGGCGCCGCAGTGTCGCAGCACCGTCAATGCATCGGCATTATAGGTGAGTGCCAACAGCAGGTGCTCGACCGTGAGGTACTCGTGGTGTTTGGCCCGCGCGGCGCGGAACGCCTCGTTCAGTGTTAACTCCAATGCCTTACTTAACATACGGGTCTCCAGTTATCACTCATCATCACTCATTGGCTCAATTTCACACAGCAGAGGGTGTCCACTTTCTCGAGCAAAGCGATTCACCTGCTCAGCTTTCGTCTCTGCGATGTCTCTTGGGTAGATACCACAGACGCCCTTACCGAGAGTATGCACGGCAAGCATTACCTGCGTTGCTTGTTCTCTACTCATTGAAAAGAACTGTTCCAGCACTAACACGACGAACTCCATCGGTGTGTAGTCATCGTTCATCAAAACAACTTTGTACAGCGGTGGTTTCTTGAGTTTGGGCTCGCTAGGTGCGATCGCCAGGCCCGTGTTTCCATCGCCTTGTTCGGAATTTTGAGCCTGCGCCCGAAGTCGGTTAAGAAAGGTTGTATCGCTCATAGCCACCATTATAAGAGAAGTTTAATAAAGTCACAGATGCAGTGTATCTGAGGGCAAGGAAAAGAAATACAAGTGTCTCAAGCCAGACAAAAAAAAGCCCGCGTACCCTATTGCTGAAGAGCAATCAGGGGAAGCGAGCTTTTAACACAGCGCGGAGTTACATTTTCGCGATGATCTGATCTCCGAACTCGGAACAGCTCAACAGTGTGGCTCCGTCCATTAGACGCTCGAAATCATAGGTCACCGTCTTCGCCTGAATCGCTCCGTTCATGCCGTCAATAATCAGGTCAGCGGCCTCGTTCCAGCCCATGTGCCGAAGCATCATCTCAGCCGACAGAATCAGAGACCCAGGATTCACCTTATCTTGGCCCGCGTATTTCGGTGCAGTACCGTGGGTGGCCTCGAACAACGCGACTGTATCACTTAAGTTCGCGCCCGGTGCGATACCAATGCCACCGACTTGCGCAGCCAGAGCATCAGATAGATAATCGCCGTTCAGATTCAGCGTAGCAACCACGCTGTAGTCGTTCGGACGAGTCAGTATCTGCTGTAGCATCGCGTCTGCGATAACATCCTTAATGACGATCTCTTTACCGGTATTTGGGTTCTTAACTGACACCCAGGGGCCGCCATCTAACAGCTGGCCACCGAACTCGCTCTGGGCTAAGGCATAACCCCAATCCCTAAAAGCGCCTTCAGTAAATTTCATGATGTTCCCTTTGTGCACGAGAGTGACAGAGGGGAGATCTTGGTCGATAGCATATTGAATTGCCTTGCGAACAAGGCGCTCAGTTCCCTCTTTTGAGACCGGCTTGATACCGATACCGACGTTTTGAGGAAAACGTATTTTCGTGACGCCCATCTCTTTGAGCAAAAACTCGACCACTTTATCCGCTTCAGGTGTGCCTGCCTGGTACTCGACCCCTGCATAAATATCTTCTGAGTTCTCGCGGAAAATAACCATGTTACAAGCGCCTGGATCTTTTACTGGAGAGGGTACGCCCTCGAACCAACGCACCGGTCTCAAACAGGTATACAGGTCTAGCTCTTGTCTCAGTGCGACATTTAACGACCGAAAGCCGCCGCCAACGGGGGTTGTCAGCGGGCCTTTAATTGCGACCGAATACGCTTTAATTGCATCCAGAGTCTCTTCTGGGAACCAGTCACCATCGTACAGCTCGGCGGCTTTCTCGCCTGTGTAGATTTCCATCCAAGAGATTTTCTTAGCACCTTGGTAGGCTTTTTCGACTGCCGCATCAACGACTTTAATCATAACAGGGCTAATATCAACACCGATCCCGTCGCCCTCGATGTAGGGAATGATCGGCGTGTTGGGAACGTTTAAAGTGTAATCGTCGTTCACGGTAATGGCCTGACCGACCGCAGGTATTTGGATGTGCTGATAGCCCATAGCTGACTCCATAAAAAGTAAATAACACAGTGATAGATAGAAATGCTTTACTCGGAAAATGGTATCATAATCTGCTTATGGATTCTCTTATTTTACTGAATAAACCGATGCATATGCTGTCGCAATTCTCCGATGACGGAGCGAAGCGCGGCCTAGCACATCTGTTAAAGGCTCCTCATTATCGCGTGGCTGGCCGACTTGACTCGGACTCTGAGGGATTATTGGTGCTCACCAAGAATGGCAAGCTGCAGTCACAACTGACCTCTCCAAAACAGACAACGTGGAAATACTATTGGGTGCAGGTCGAAGGCGAAATAACTCACAGTGCGATCGAGCAATTAACCACTGGGTTGCTTTTAAATGATGGCCTGACTTCACCGGCCAAGGTAAAAACGATCACAGCTCCGGTGTTGTGGGATAGAGAACCGCCCATACGGTATCGTGCTCAGGTGCCAACCAGTTGGTTGTCGATTGGTCTGTGTGAGGGCCGCAATCGGCAGATTCGACGCATGACGGCTGCGGTCGGATTCCCTACCCTACGACTCGTCAGATATCAGGTCGGGGCATTTAAGCTAGCCTCCCTGATGCCAGGCGAGTATCGCTTTGTCGAGACCCCGCCAAGTTTTTCCTCGGCAACCGCCACTCCGACCAAAAAACGTCGAAGATACGTAGCTAAAGTGTCACCCACCGCGCGAGTTCGCAGCTGATGCAGAGCAATTTTCATGTGACCACCGCGGTCGTCGTCGAGCGCGACAACCATTTCTTGATGGTGGAGGAAACCGATAAGCACAGTGGCAGGAAGGTTCTTAACCAGCCAGCGGGACATCTAGAGCATGGCGAAAGCGTCATTGACGGAGCAACGCGCGAAACTTTCGAAGAAACCGGATGTATCGTCAGACCCGTCAGTGTGATTAGTGTAGGGCTTTACTATTCTCTGGAACGGGCAGCGACCTATTGTCGGATCACGCTGCATGCAGAGCTTGTATCGCAAGACTTCGAGGCACAACTCGATCCCGATATTGAGCAAGTCCACTGGATGACGATGGCCCAAATCAGCCAGAACTCTGATAAACTGCGCAGTCCCTTGGTACTCGATGCATTAGAGCGATACCAAGCCCATGAATCGTACCCTCTGCGTATGTTAGCTATGTTATGACCGCGACAGGAAAAGTTATTGTAGGACTCTCTGGTGGGGTCGATTCATCGATTGCCGCACTAGAACTGTTGCGGGCAGGATATGATGTTGAAGCCCTCTTCATGAAGAACTGGGATGAAGACGATGACACCGAATACTGTACCGTAATGCAGGACTTTGCCGATGCTTCCGCGGTGGCCGCTGAGTTAGGCATCGTGCTTCACGGTGCCAACTTCGCTCGGGAATATTGGGATCGTGTGTTTGCCTATTTTTTAGACGAATATCGCGCGGGTCGTACGCCAAACCCAGATATTCTCTGCAACAAGGAAATCAAGTTCCACGCCTTTTTGAACTATGCGCTAAAGCTTGGCGCAGACAAGATAGCAACTGGGCACTATGCCAGAACAGAGGTTGACGCAGGCGGCAATGTGATGTTGCTAAAAGGTTTGGACAGCAATAAAGACCAGAGTTATTTTCTTCATGCTGTAGAGACGCAGGCATTAGCGAAAACGCTGTTCCCGCTCGGTGAGATCGATAAGACTGACGTCAGGGCTATGGCGCGCTCGGCTGGCTTGCCAACCTTCGACAAAAAAGATTCCACCGGGATCTGTTTTATTGGTGAGCGTCGTTTTAATGATTTTCTGTCACGTTACTTACCTGCTCAGCCCGGGCCGATTCGGACCGAGTCTGGCGATGTTCTTGGATCTCATCAAGGCTTGATGTATCACACCATTGGTCAGCGTCAAGGACTTGGAATCGGTGGCACTCAAAAATTCTCGGATCAACCGTGGTACGTGATTGCAAAAAGTCTCGAAACCAATGAGCTTATCGTTGCCCAAGGTAATGATCATCCCCGTCTGTTCAAGCGCTCTTTGATCGTTAAACAACCCCATTGGCTGATTGAGCCGCCTCAACAGGCGCTCGCCTGCGCAGCTAAAATCCGCTATCGCCAAACCGACCAGGCATGTGTGATCTATCCAGGTCCTCAAGATACGCTTAGAGTCGAGTTTGAATCGCCGCAGCGCGCGATCACGCCCGGACAGTCAGCCGTATTTTACGATGCTGATCGTTGCCTCGGTGGCGGCGTGATCGAGAGCGCGCTATGAGTCTTCCCGAGCAGATCGCGGCTCTGTCTGGGGTCATTCAAGCAGCCAGACTGGTAGATCGTATCGCGGTCGCCGGCACCTGCCCCAGTGAACCCTTCAAGGCATCAATCAATAGCCTATTCACTTTTGATGCCACTAGTACAGAGGATGTCTATGCTGGATTTGACTCGCTGACACTGGGTTGCGAGACACTCGTAGCGCTGTTTGGTAAGACCCCAGACGCCTCGCTCCAGCACGTTCTTAGGTATACCCTTGGCATTTTGCACTTGGAGCGGAAATTTAGCGCTGATAAGACGATGCAGGCGTTAGTGCACTCACGATTGGAGCACGTGTCATACAAAGCAACCCATTTCACCAACGATCCGCGTTCACTGAGCCACAATATAGCGGCCATTTATCAAGATTCGTTGAGTCAACTGAGCTTTAGGATCAAAATCATCGGTAATAGCGAGTATTTAAGCCAAGAAGTCTATGCTGATCAGATCCGCTCGTTACTGCTGGCGGGTATTCGATCTGCTTACTTGTGGCGCCAACTCGGTGGTCGTCGGTGGCGTTTAATGTGGCAGCGTAAGTCAATACTCGCAGCCGCGGCGGTCTTACTACAAAACACTGAGAGCGATAGGGTTAAGGAATAGTTTTATGAACATCAATACACTTTTAGCACTGAGTCCCTTGGATGGTCGCTATCATTCGAAGGTCACTGCTTATGCTGAGATCTTTAGTGAATTTGGTTTGATCAAACGCAGAGTGGCAGTCGAGGTTCATTGGCTCAAGTGCCTAAGTGAGATAACCGAGATACCAGAGGTGCCCTCGCTGAGCTCAGACGATACCAACTATTTGTTGTCGATCGCCGCAGATTTTTCGCTCGAAGACGCGCAGGTGATTAAGCAAACAGAGCTGACTACAAATCATGATGTGAAAGCAGTCGAATATTTTATTAAGTCGAAGTTACAGAGCCGCCCTGCCCTTGCTGCCATCAGCGAATTTGTGCACTTTGCTTGTACTTCAGAGGATATCAATAACTTAGCTCACGCATTGATGCTAAAGGATGGTTTGAATGAGGTCCTCTTGCCTCAGATGCAACAGTTAATCACAGCGCTCGAGACGCTTGCTCATGATCACGCTGATGTGGCCATGCTGTCGCGTACACACGGGCAGACAGCGTCTCCGACAACGCTTGGTAAGGAATTTGCGAACGTGGTAATGCGCCTGCGACGCCAAGTCGAGTCTATTACGGGCGTTGCCCTACTCGGGAAGCTGAATGGTGCAGTGGGCAACTACAACGCCCACGTCAGCGCTTATCCGGATGTTGATTGGCCCACAGTATCCAAACGATTCGCAGAGAGCTTGGGGCTCGAATGGAATCCCTATACCACTCAAATTGAACCGCATGACTACATGGCTGAACTCTTCGATGCCATCAGTCGGTTCAACGTCATCATGATTGATCTCAACCGGGACATCTGGGCCTATATCTCGAACGCGTATTTCAAACAGCGAACGATCGCTGGTGAGATAGGCTCGTCAACGATGCCTCATAAAGTGAATCCTATTGATTTCGAAAACTCAGAGGGTAACTTAGGCCTCGCCAATGCGATTTTGAATCATCTGTCACAGAAGCTACCAATCAGTCGCTGGCAAAGAGACCTAACGGACAGCACTGTATTGCGGAATATGGGGGTTGGCTTCGGCTACACGTCGCTCGCACTTCAATCCACCAGCAAGGGGCTCTCGAAGCTAGAAGTCAATTATGCGGTCATTGCCGGTGATTTGGCCTCTTCCTGGGAGGTGCTTGCAGAACCGATACAGACGGTCATGCGCCGCTATGGCATCGAACACCCCTACGAGAAACTAAAGGAGCTCACTCGCGGAAAAGATATTGATGCAGAGTCAATTCAGGCATTTGTCCTAACGCTCGATATTCCTCAGGCGGCCAAAGACGAACTGTCGGCTCTCAGCCCCAGCACCTATACTGGGATTGCAAGTGCGCTCGCTCGTGATCTGTGATCTTTGCGCTCGCTCTCGGTAAAGTCAGCGTCTCGTCGCTGAAGAGACTACAGGAGTCTAAGTTGCATGAGTGAGGCCCAGTTTGAACCCTCAATAGCAAGGGTCGAGCGCATCGACTGGCGTCTTGGTGAAAGCCTGTTAACGGCGATACGGCGTAAAGTCTTCATTGAAGAACAGGGAATCCCCGAGAGCATCGAGCTTGACGGTCAAGACCCTCAGGCCCATCACTATGTCGCCATGATTGGGAGTAAGCCAGTCGGCACTGCTCGGCAACTTGCGGACGGAAGAATTGGCCGGCTCGCAGTGCTAGCGAGTCACAGACGCTGCGGTATTGGAACCGCACTTATGCGCTCCGTGATCGCTGATGCCCAGCGACTCGGTGTTGCGACCGTCTACTTGCACGCGCAAACTGATTCGCTCGATTTCTATCAGACTTTAGGTTTCGCGCCCGTTGGTGAATGCTTCACCGAGGCCGACAAGCCCCATCAAGCGATGCAGATGGTCATCGACTATCAGTCTTATTTCCAAAGAATCGTCAGTGCTCATTATCCTAAGCCCGCTAGACAACTTGCTTTGAATCTCTGCCAAAAGGCTCAACGCAGCGTGCGCATATTCAGCGAGAGTCTCGACCCCGTCATATTTGACAGCCCTGAAATGGCGCTGTGCTTATCGGAGTTGTCGCGCAGTGGCAGCCGGACCTCCGTACAGATCCTCATCACCGATAGTCACTCGTTAAGGGCGCGTGGACATCGCTTACTAGAGCTTGCCAAACGTCTACCGAGCTTTGTTCAAATTAAGGTAACCGATGCACCAGAGCAGCTCACCGGCCGGCTCGTTTTGCTGGCGGACCAAAATAATACGCTCTACATGCCAGATACCGCAGATCATCGGGTGCGTTATGAGATCGATGATCGGCCTCTCAATCGCCGTCTGACCGAAATTTTCGAGCAAATCTGGCAGCGGAGCGAAGAGGATGCGAATTTCAGAGATCTCGGCATCTAATGTCAGCGCACTATCCCTGAGTGCGGCTTCAGAGTAAATCTAGAATCTTGGTCGCGGCTTGATAAGCGGTGAGCTGATCATTGGCCACCTCGGCTTCAACTTTGGGCAGCAAAGTTTGCGCTTGTTTACTGGCGAATAGCTTGGCCTGCAAACCCTCTTGAATCAATTGATGCAACCACTGCTGCTTTTGCTGTTTGCGCTGCTGATTCCATACGCCGTTGGCTTGCGCGAGCGCGGTAAAGTCCGTAATCATCGTCCAAATAGAGTCAATGCCTTGATCCTCTAGCGCTGAGCAGGTGACGACTTTAGGGGTCCAGAACGAGGGATGACTCAGAAGATGCAGCGCATTTTGATAATGCTGCTGAGCCTGCGCAGCAAGCGCTTTACTGTCGCCGTCTGCTTTGTTGATCACCAGGGCATCGGCGAGCTCCAGGATCCCCTTTTTGATGCCTTGAAGCTCATCCCCTCCGCCTGGCAGCATCAGTAACATAAAAAAATCGACCATTCCCGCGACCTGGTGCTCTGATTGGCCCACGCCCACGGTTTCTACCAGAATCACGTCAAAGCCCGCAGCTTCGCAAAGCAACAGTGTTTCGCGAGTGCGTTGTGCTACACCACCGAGAGTTCTGCCCGCCGGGCTTGGGCGAATAAAGGCGTCGGACGATCGTGACAAGACTTCCATCCGGGTTTTATCACCGAGAATGGAACCGCCTGCTACAGGCGAACTCGGATCTACTGCCAGAACTGCTACTCGTTTGCCGAGCGCCAGAAGCAAAAGACCAAAACGTTCTATGAAGGTCGACTTCCCCACCCCAGGCACGCCTGAGATGCCGATGCGAAGACTGTGACCGGTTTGCGGCAGCAAGCGACCCAGAAGTTCTTGAGCCGCAGCGCGGTGGTCGCTGCGGCTACTTTCGATCAAGGTGATCGCTTTAGCTAGCGCACGACGATCGCCCGCGACCAATGCATCGAGCGATATGCTCATTGCGAACCGAGCGACTCACGAACAGCGTCTAGCACAGCGCGAGCGGAGACGGGAATTGGCGTCCCCGGACCGAAAATGCATTTCACACCTGCCTTGTAGAGCTCGGCGTAATCTTGCTGCGGTATGACACCTCCCGCAATAACAATGATGTCGTCTCCACCCTGCGCTTTCAGTGCTTGAACGAGTGCTGGGACAAGGGTCTTGTGTCCTGCGGCAAGCGATGATGCACCCACGACATGGACATCGTTCTCAATTGCCTGTTTCGCGACTTCCTCGGGGGTTGAAAACATGGGCGAGAGATCCACGTCAAAACCAACGTCAGCAAAGGCAGTAGCCACAACTTTAGCACCGCGGTCATGACCGTCCTGCCCCATTTTGCACACCAACATGCGCGGTCGGCGGCCGTAATCTGCCACAAATTGATCGATATCTTTAGAAATCATAGTCCAGTTATCGTCCTGCTCAAATGCGGCGCCGTAGACACCCGACACCGTCTGTGAGGTCGCATTAAAGCGCCCGAACTCACGTTCTAAAGCCTCTGACACCTCGCCGACAGTCGCACGCAAGCGGATGGCTTGAATAGCCAGATCCAGCAAGTTACCTTGACCTGACTTGGCAGCCTCTTGAAGGGCATCTAGGGCGTTTTTCACATCGTCATCGTTACGTTTTGCTTTTAGGGCCTTCAACTTACTTAGCTGAGACTCACGTACGGCCTGATCGTCGATGGACAGCACTTCTACGCTCTCGTTGGCGTCAGTGCGATATTTGTTCACGCCAACAATGACATCTTCGCCACGATCGATGCGGGCCTGCTTTTTAGCAGCGGCCTCTTCGATACGCAGTTTTGGCATACCTGTTTCAATGGCTTTTGCCATGCCACCCGCAGCCTCAACCTCTTCAATCAGCGCCCACGCTTTATCGGCGATGGACTGTGTCAG
>OBNU01000006.1_pt1 | contig 47765 bp, 50 predicted proteins | sample 1494211 | NCBI WGS metagenome assembly OBNU01 (sample SAMEA3275559, study PRJEB22092) | marine metagenome | biome: ENVO:01000252 "freshwater lake biome"; feature: ENVO:00002042 "surface water"; material: ENVO:00000021 "freshwater lake" | collected 2014-06-21T10:00:00+00 | depth 2 m | reverse complement strand
ATAGCCAATAAATCCACAAAAAACCAGATTTACCCACTTATCTCCACTTTTCGACACTATAGAGGCGCAAGGAGTCCCATGTCAAGGCTCATGATTTCTAGAAAATGTCGTTAATTCAGTAGATTAGAGGTGTAAAAGCATCCCAGCGCCGCACGTCGGAGCAAATGCTTTAACAATATTTTAACGGTAATACACAACCCTAAAGACAGGTAATAACACTCCACTTTAAGTGCTATTACCAAAAAGAATATCAATTCGTAAAAATTAGAATAAAAAATATAAAGAGTCGGTCGATAAGCCGGGTTCTGTCGTGGACGATCATTCCTCTGCGACTAACGTCGCCGTTAGCCTGTAGCGACCTACCCGAACTCACCGCGGGCCACGGCATACGAGTTCCTATTTGGTCTTGCTCCGAGTGGGGTTTACCATCGCCAAACCTGTTACCAGATTTGCGGTGCGCTCTTACCGCACCTTTTCACCCTTACCAATGCATGCACTGGCGGTTTCCTTTCTGCTGCACTTTCCGTAGGCTCACGCCCCCCAGGCGTTACCTGGCACTCTGCCCTATGGAGCCCGGACTTTCCTCCAGAGGCCTAAACCTCCAGCGATCGCCTAACCGACTCGAGCGCAGAGTACGCGCTTACCCCCTCTCAATCAAATGGTTTTTTGAGCTAACAGCCAGTCATACAGGGCTTTCTTCTTAATGCCCAAGTAGTCTCCGACCACTGCTGCTGCGACTTTAGGCGGGGCATGTTCAGCGAAACCCAGCAACAAGCGCTGCTCTGACTCGCCGAAATCAGCCTCGACATGATCGGCGCCACCGATCACTACAACAATCTCGCCGCGCTGTTGGTTGGGATCGCTTCTAACGGTTTCGAGGACTGATGCCAATGTGCCTCTGAGCAATGTCTCGTAGGTTTTAGTTAACTCTCGGCACATGACCACCGGCCGCTCACTACCGAAGATATGCTCTGCATCAGACAAAGATTCCAAAATTCTGTGGGGCGCCTCGTACAGAACCAGCGTTGCGCGCTCAAAGGCAATCTCGCTCATCCAACGCCGTCGCATAGCACTTTTAGCGGGAGGGAATCCAAGAAATAGAAATCGATCTGATGGCAATCCCGAGACCGAGATAGCTGCTGTCAGCGCGCTTGGACCGGGCACGGGTATCACCGCGACATTATTTTGCGACAGCGTGCGCACCAAGTCATAACCGGGATCAGAGATCAGCGGCGTACCCGCATCGCTCACCAGCGCACAGGTCCCTCCTTGCTGAACAATCTCTGTTATTCGCGATGCTAGCACCTGGGTTGCTGAGTGCTCATGATACGCCACCAGAGAACGCTGAATCCCATGGTGCTGGAGGAGCTTCTTGGTATGACGAGTATCTTCGGCAGCTACTAGATCAGCCTCACGAAGGAGGCTTATAGCACGAAGCGTGATATCATCGAGGTGCCCAATTGGAGTCGCTACAATGTATAACCCAGGCTGCAAGAAAACCTCCATAACTCTGTTCATTCACCAGCGCAACGACACTGTATCATGACCCATTGCCAACTGCTGAGATTCGTACCATTCGCCGCACTCTTAATCGCTCTCGCAGCGGGTTGTAGCGCGCCACAACCCAAGTCACGACCAGCCATTCCAGCACCACTGACTCCTGAGTCGCAAAGCGCCGCAGTCAAGCAAGAGGTCGACACCGACCTTGCTGTGATTCGCAGTGCACTGACCGAGGCCGAGGAAGCATGGCAAGCTGGGGCATGGAGAACCGCTTTAAGCCACATTGTGAGCTACCGACAAGTGGCTCTGCCATCACAGGAAGAACAAAGGCGCCAGTATCTTGAAGCGATGATCGCAATACAGCAAGGTCAGTACACAAAAGCCAAAGACCACCTGACCGACCTGATCCGTAGAGTCGACTACGCACTTGAGTACGATCCGATTTCACTTCGATTGAGTCTCTATCGACAGGCACGACTTCACCGAGACTTATCGGTCATTCTGATCCAGGGTTCCTATCTGCTCAACCTCCCTCTGACCGACGCCAAGGTAAAAGAACAGATTGTGCTTGATCAGGCGATTGCCATCGCTGAACTCAGCGAATCAGAACTCAACCGAGTCAGCAAACAACTCGCGAGTTACGAGCTGCCGCTGTTAGAGGCTGCAATCAGATCGCGGGTGGCGCAACAAGCCCGTATTGGAATCGCTTTATGTCAAGCTTGGAGCCAAGTCGACTCTGTACAGCCAAGTCTCACCGAGTTATGTAGAGCAGACACCCAAGTGAATAGTGATGCCATTATCGTCGCTTTACCCCTCTCGGGGCGCCTTAAAGTAGCAGGCGAAGCCATTCTTGATGGGATTTTATCGCGCCAACTGGATGGTGACGCCAGCGGCTCTCTGACCATCGTCGATACCGCTTCAGAGACTATCGATGAGCTAGTTCGACTGATGAACGAGTCGGTCCCGCCACCCACGCTGATTGGCCCTCTCCAGAAAGATAAGCTCGATGCACTGGCACGAGCACCCCAACAGACGCGCGGGAAAACAATCGCACTAAATTCTCTGGAAACATTGTCTCTGCCGCCACCGAACTGGATTCAACTATCACTCAGTCCAGAGGCTCAAGCAACCGCGTTGGCTGAGCAGGTCTATGCTTCGCAGGCACGCAGGGTCATCATTATCAGACCCCTTTCAGACTGGGGAGCTCGCACCTTGGTAGCCTTTACTGAAACCTGGAGTAATTTAGGTGGTGACGTTGTCACCACAGCCACGTATCGTGGTCAGACAGATTACGAGACCGCTATTCAGGCCGCCCTTGGTGTATCTGATAGCACTGTCCGACGACGGGAATTAGGGCGCGCTGCTGGACTTTCCACCTATCTTCAGAATCGTCGTAGACAAGATATCGACGCCATCATCCTACTCGCTAGCAATCCAGAAGAGGCTCGCTCAATTAAGCCTTTGCTGGCTTTTCACTTCGCTAACGATATCCCAGCCTATTCGCTATCGGTCATTAACCAATTACCGACCGAACTCAACCACAGCGACCTGGACGGACTCTACACCCTGGATATCGAGAGCTTTGACCTGATTCCGAACGAACAGGCTCTGTCGGCACCTCTGGCTCGACTCACCGCACTTGGACAAGATGCCCATCACCTCGCACAATATGTCGGCCGCGGTGACGGCCCCTTAAGAAGCATGACTCGAGGTAGTATTGCGGTTCAGTGGATAGATGAGATGGGAATTGTCCAGCATCGCTGGACCTTGCATCAATATCATCGCCAAAGCCTAGAGCGGCAGCGCTAACATGATCGATTTGGGATACCGGAATGATCGATACTGGCGCCTACTACGAGCAAATCGCTCGTGATTTTTTACTCGACCAAGGCCTTGTGCTGATTCAGTCGAATTATCGCTGCCGCTACGGGGAAATAGATCTCATTATGCTTGATAAGCAGCAGCTGGTGTGGGTGGAGGTCAGAATGCGTTCAGCGGGCCGCTTCATCACTGCCCAAGACTCGGTCGACCAAAAGAAACAGCGGAAACTTGCCGATACCGCACTGTACTTTCTGGCACATCATCCAGAATACCGGCACCTTCATTGTCGATTCGATGTGGTTGCCTTTAGCGGCAAGCCCGAAGCACCGCGCTGGATAAAAAGCGCCTTTACCGTAACCTGAAACCGAGTAACAATAGCACCATGACACGCTATGATCTTATCGCCAACCGGTTTTCTGATTCAATTCAAGCAATTGCTGAACATGTAGACACTTTGGCGCCAGAGATCGATCAAGCCGCCAATCTGCTGTCACAGTCACTACTCTCTGATGGTAAAGTGCTGATCTGCGGCTTAGGCGCTGACACTGCTACTGCAGAACTTTTCACCAGTTACTTTATCAACCGCTTCGAACTCGAGCGCCCGGCCCTGCCGGCCATCAACTTAGCTCAGGGTGCCAGCACGACATCGAGTTTAGTAGTGGGAGGCGCTGCAGCCGATTACTTCAGCCGCCAAATAAAAGCGCTGGGGCGCCGTGAAGACACGCTGGTGTGTTTAGCTCACGACACCAATCACCCAGCCATTTTAAAAGCCGTACAGGCGGCCCATGAGCAAGAGCTCGGAGTCATCATACTTGCTAACGCACATCTCACCGATCTATTGAGTCTGCTGATACCGACTGATGTTAGTATTATCATTAACAGCGAGCGGGCAAGCATTGTGTACGAGCTAGAGATCATGTGTATACATCGACTGCTCGAACTCGTCGAACAAGCACTATTCTTCAACACCACAGGAGCCGATTCGTGAAGCATACCTTTATGACCATGATTTTACTGAGCCTTTCTTTAACAGCAGGCTGCGGAAGTATGCTTGCAAAAATGGGGGCCGAGCCAATTAAAGAAGATCCTACGAAACGCTCAATGGGTCAGTCGATTGAAGATACTTCTATTGCAAACAAAGCCATAGTGAACATTCATGCCTCCAATGAAGGCTTTAAAGATGCGCGCATTGATGTCCATGCCTACAACGGCTTTGTGCTCATCACTGGGCAGGTGGGCAGCGCCGAACTTAAAGATACTGCGTCACAAGTGGTTTCGAAGATCCCAAAGGTACGGAGAATCTATAACGAGCTCGAGCTAGCCTCGCCTACCTCGCTGCTGACCAGAACCAGTGACAGATTGCTCAGCACGGAAATCAAGGCTCGCTTGCTTGCTCGCGAGGATATTCAAAGCAATCGAGTGCAGGTCGTGGTAGAGAACGGTGTTGTATTTCTTATGGGTATTGCCTACCGCGTAGAAGGTGAGCGCGTGATTGCGGCTGTATCTGATGTTGGCGGTGTCCAGCGCGTCGTGAGCTTGTTCGAGTGGCTCGACTAAAACGAGCTTTGGGTCAGTAGCGGCAGTGTCAAAGCACCGCTACTTAACCACCGTGAGGGTGGGCTTCTTGGGGGCTCCACTGCTAGTCACTGAGTTTGGATCAGGATCTGGCCCAGAGGACGAGGGCTCAAACATCATACCCTGGCCATTCTCTTTCGCGTAAATACCAAGCACAGCCGGCATCGGCACCCAAACGTCAATCGGTTTTCCCGAAAATCGGGCGTTGAAATGAACAGCGTCATCCGATAAGTGGAAATCCACTACCGCACCAGGCGCGATATTCAACACGATTTGACCGTCTTTCACGAACTCTGGCGGCACCATCACACCGTGCAGTGAAGCATCGACCAGCAAATAGGGGGTGCAATTGTTGTCGACTATCCAAGCATACAACCCTCTCACAAAATAAGGCTTGCTCGAGGTCATGGTGTGTCGACTCATACCTCTAGCGCATCTCTCTTTCTTGAGGCGACAAGGATTCCTGGAATGACTCACGATCAAACAATGTTTCCATATAGGTAAACAGCGGCTTCGTCTGCTTGGTCAATTTTAAGTCAATACCGTATGAAGGCAGACGCCAAAGAATAGGGGCCAAACAGCAATCCACCAAAGTGAACTCGTCGCTCATGAAAAACGGTTTTTCGGCGAAGATCGGTGCGATACCGGTAAAACTTTCCGCGAGCGCTTTGGCTGCCTCGGTCTTGGCAGGCTCAGAGCCAGTCTCGATGGTTCGAACCAATCCACACCAATCCAGCTCAATGCGGTGCATGTAGAGGCGACTTTCGGCGCGCGCTACGGGATAAACGGGTAATAAAGGCGGGTGAGGGAAACGCTCATCGAGATATTCCATCATCACTTTCGATTCATACAACACCAGATCACGATCAACTAAGGTGGGCAAAGAATTGTAGGGGTTCAGATCAGCGAGCTCGGCCGGCAAATGATCAGGTTCGACCTCGATCAAATCAACCGTTACGCCCTTCTCAGCCAATACAATTCTAACGCGGTGACTGTAATGACATGTGTTGTCAGAAAAGAAAGTCATCGAAGATCGTTTAGTCACGATACCCATCAAATTACCTCAGTAAAAACATAAAGCCGACGCAAAGTGTCGGCAGCAGACCGCTTAGTGCACGTCTTTCCAATACTCGCGATTCAACAACCACGCTAGCACAAAGAAAAGCGAAATAAACAGCAGTGTAAAGATACCAATGCGCTTTCTATCTTCCGCCATCGGCTCGGCAGTATACGATAAGAAATTCACCAAATCATACATTGCGACATCAAACTCGGCGGGAGACATGAGACCTGCCTGTTTTACTTCCAGCCGGCCACATGGCACGTCATAGATATCCTCACCGGTTAAAGGATCTCTTTTAACGCCACCATTAGCTGCTGTACTGGGACCCATAGCGCAGGTTTTTATACCCTGCAGCTCTGCCAGAACGTGGGGCATACCAACGTCTTTGAAGACCTTATTATTGACGCCGTAAGGTCGTGTGGGATCCTCGTAAAACGTCCTTAAATAGGTGTAAAGCCACTCGGGCTGACGCGCTCTAGAAATCATGGTCAGGTCGGGAGGCGTCGCACCGAACCACTGCTTCGCTAGGTCCTTATCCATCGCATTGTACATCAGAGAGCCCATTTTGACGTCAGGATCAAACTTGAGATTCGCGGCAAAGAGATCTTCGGGAATCCCCAAATCTTCTGCTACCCGATTGTAACGCGAGTACTGCATGGTGTGACAAGCGTGGCAGTAGTTCATGTACAACTTCGCACCGCTTTGCAACGAGGCTTTGTTCGAATGATCCGTTTTGATCTCATCGCATGGGATGCTGCCACAGGCAAACGCGGATTCAGCACCAACCGCTTTCAGTGGCAAGAAGATCAGCACAGCAATGATACTGCCCGCACCCAGCACGCCCATTGTCCCGATACCACCGTCCATCGTGACTCGTTCAGGCACTGGTTTGGTCTTATCCATGGCGGACCAAATCGGCATTAGCAAGAAGAATGCAAAGTAGATCACCGAGCAGATTTGCGCCAACAGGGTTCGCTCAGGGGTCGGTGCCTTAACACCTAAAACACCCAGGATTACGAAAGAGGCGACAAACAGGGCAAGCATCACCTTGGTAATATTGCCCTTATACCGCCAGCTTCTGACAGGCGAACGATCGAGCCACGGCAGCAAAAATGGGATTGCGACCGACGCCGCGAAGGCAACAAAACCCCAGAATTTATCGGGAACTGCACGCAGCACTGAATAGAACGGCGTGAAGTACCACACCGGTGCTATATGGTCGGGGGTCTTTAGCGGGTTGGCCTCCTCAAAGTTAGCAAACTCAAGAAAGTAGCCACCCATCTCTGGCATGAAGAAGATGACGCCGCAGAAGATGAAAAGAAAGACCGCAATCGCTTGCAAGTCATGAACTGAATAGTATGGATGAAAACGAATACCATCCAGTGGCACACCGTTCTCGTCTTTGTGCTTTTTGATCTCGACACCATCTGGGTTGTTTGAGCCGACTTCGTGCAAGGCTAACAAATGCAGTACAACCAGTGCTAAGAGCACGATGGGTAAAGCGACAACATGCAGTGCAAAGAAGCGGTTCAGGGTAATGCCTGAAATCAGGTAATCGCCTCTGATCCAAGTGACCAGATCTTCGCCCACCACGGGTATTGCACCAAACAGCGAGATAATCACTTGTGCGCCCCAATACGACATTTGGCCCCAGGGCAATACGTAACCGACAAAGGCCTCGGCCATAAGCACCACGAAAATCAACATACCAAAGATCCAGATCAACTCTCTGGGCTTTTGGTAAGAGCCGTACAAAATGGCTCTGAACATGTGTAGATAGATAACTACGAAAAATGCAGATGCACCCGTTGAATGCATGTATCGAATCAACCAGCCGTACTCGACATCGCGCATGATGTACTCAACCGAGGCGAAAGCGTTTTCTGCGCTGGGCGTGTAACTCATGGTCAGCCAGATACCGGTGAGCAACTGATTCACCAATACGACTAGCGATAGGACGCCAAAGAAGTACCAAAAATTGAAGTTCTTAGGCGCATAGTACTCACCCATGTGGGTATTCCAAGCGCGCACGATTGGTAAGCGAGCATCAACCCAGTCGCGTAATCCTACTAGAGCGTTAATCATCACCCGACCTCCGTATCAACACCAATGACCACCACCCTGTCAGACTCAAATGAATAGGGCGGAACAACTAAATTCGTCGAGGCGGGGACACCTGCATAAACACGACCAGAGAGGTCAAATTTAGAGCCGTGGCATGGGCAGAAAAAACCACCCAGCCATGCGTCACCACCCAAATCAGCAGCCCCTACTTCGGGGCGATACTTTGGTGCACACCCTAGGTGCGTGCAGAGCCCCTCTACCACTAGTAACTCGGGGCGAATGGCGCGCTCTGGACCCGAGATATAATCGGGCTGAGTCGAGATCACTGATTCGGGATCTTTGAGGGTCGCATCTAGCTGCGGCAAACCCGCTAACATGTCCGCAGTGCGATTCACGATATAAACGGGCTTACCACGCCACTCGACCACAATCATTTGACCTGGCTCAAGCTTCGAAATATCCGCTTTCACGGGAGCGCCCGCCGCCTTTGCCTTGGCCGAGGGCTGCCATGAACCCAAGAATGGTGTTGCAATACCGACCGCACCAGCGACCCCTACCGCGCTTGTCGCCGCGGTTAGAAACCGACGCCTGGTCGTATTTACAGTTTCATCAGACATAATTCATCCCACCCCAGACAAACATGATGATCCCAACGCACTGTGGAGCGTCAAAAACCACCGACTTAAAAATGAATCGAATGGTAATGAGTTTGGCCGCGAGATACAAGCCGAAAGGACTTTAAGATCGCTTTTTTCGTAGACAAAAATGATTCAAAACAAGGTCTTAAAATAAAAATAAAAAAGCCCGAAATAAATCGGGCTTTGGGTATGAACGGAAGGTGTTTATCGCTTCGAGAATTGAGGACGTTTGCGCGCTTTTCGCAGGCCTACTTTCTTTCTCTCAACTTCACGAGCATCCCGAGTTACATATCCTGCTTTACGCAAGGCAGATCTGAGTGTCTCGTCATATTCCATAAGAGCTCTGGTGATACCGTGACGAATTGCGCCCGCTTGGCCAAAGCTTCCACCACCGGCGACGGTGACATTCACGTTGAACCGCTGTGCCATCTCGACGAGCTCTAACGGCTGACGAACAATCATTCGTGCCACTTGGCGACCGAAGTACTGATCAATGGGTCGGTCATTGATTGTGATCACCCCTTCGCCTTGAGTTAAGAAAACCCGAGCGGTAGAGGTTTTGCGTCGGCCTGTGCCGTAGTACTGAGCTGCTGCCATAATCGTCACAATTCCTTAAATATTCAATGTTTCAGGTTGCTGCGCCGTATGCGGATGCTCACTACCTGCATATACTTTTAACTTTCTAAACATGGCGCGGCCAAGAGGATTGCGCGGCAACATACCTTTAACAGCGCGCTGAAGAACTCTTTCTGGGGCACGCTCAATCAGCTTTTCGAACGAGAAAGACTTGAGGCCACCAGGATAACCGGTGTGATGGTGATACATTTTATCGGTCGACTTCGCGCCAGTTACTTTAACCTTCTCGGCGTTAACGACCACAATGTAATCGCCAGTATCAATGTGCGGGGTGTACTCTGGCTTGTGCTTGCCACGCAGACGGTGAGCAATTTCGCTCGCAAGACGCCCGAGCGTCTTATCTGTGGCGTCAACAATGAACCATGCTTGGTTCACTTCGCCGGTTTTTGCGCTGTAGGTTTTCATGTTGAATTGGCCTTGTAGGGCTAAATTTAGAGAGCGCGAATACTACTCAATCGAATCGCGCTTTTCAAGCGCTAATTTTCCACAAAATAAAATGCCAAGCCCCGACGCGCCAGCAGCGGAGCACTATGGTTTATGTGGGCTGGCTAAATAGTCCTCGGATTGCATTTCTTGAAGCCGAGAAATGGTGCGCTCAAACACGAATGTCAACCGATGGCCCTGATACAGATCGAGCAGAGCCCCGTCAGCACTCAAGACCAGCTTAACACCCCGATCATAAAACTCATCTACCAAATTCACGAAGCGTCGCGCCTGATCATCGTTCGCACCAGAGAAAATCGGCACCGACTGCAGTAGCACTGTGTGGTAGATGCGCGCAAGTTCGATATAGTCATTCTGCGACCTAGGACCATCGCACAGTGCCTCAAAAGTGAACCAGACCACATCATCGGCAATGGCCTCAACCGGCAGAACTCGGCCCAGAACAGTCACTGTCGTCTCTGCCTCAGCAGCGTGAGGCGCCAGCTTTTGAAACATATCGCGCAAGGCGGCGCGCGCTGCAGTGTCATCGGGGGTCAGATATAAGGGAAGTTGTTGCAGCGTTCGAAGCCGATAATCGATGCCCGAATCAAGGTTGAAAACCTGAACATAACGCTGAATCAAGTGGATCGCCGGGATAAATCTTTGCCGCTGCAACCCGTTCTCGTAGAGCCTACCGGGCTCGATATTTGAAGTTGCTACGAGCGTGATACCCCGTTCGAATAGAGCCTCCATCAAGCCAGCCAAAATCATAGCGTCGCCAATGTCGGTGACAAAAAACTCATCGAAACACAGCACGCGCGCCTCGGCGGCAATGCCGTCCGCAACCGACTCAAGCGGGTTCTTGTGACCTTGTAATCGCGCCAGATCCGCGTGTACCCGATACATAAACCTATGAAAATGGACTCTGAGACCGAGCTCAGGTGGCAGGGAATCAAAAAACAAATCGAGCAAGTGAGTTTTGCCACGACCTACCCCACCCCACAGGTAGAGGCCGGTCTGGGGGCCTGGCTTGGAACGCCACGGTAGTTTGCGCTGCAGCCATGGCACCGGTGCCACAAGCCGCTGATACAAGTCCTCAAGCAACTCTATAGCGCGAGCTTGATCACCATCCGGCAGGAGCACACCAGTGCGCAATTGCTCACTGTAGCGCTGACTGGGGCTCATTAGCTTGGGGACACTCATTCAAACGATCTCGGAGGCAGGAAGTCAGCGCGAAACTCTAGCGATGTGAATCGAAAGAGGCAAGTTACTGACGCGACAAAGCATTCAGAAATTTTTAAATTAGGGCTATACTCGCACTTCATAGAGGACTTCATTGTGATTGAACTAACGTCAGTAACACTCATCATCGCCGGTCTGCTCCTCACTGCCATTGCCTTTTTGGCCGGGTGGTACGCGGGTAAGCATGGCGCTCAACCGAGCGATAGCCGAGAAGCGGAGCTTGAGGAATCCTTGTCTGCCTTGGAAGAAAAACACGCGCAGTACCAACAAGACGTCAACCAGCACTTTAGCGAAACGGCGAGGCTTGTCGGCCAACTGACACAGAATTATCGATCCGTGTACGAACATTTGTCAGAAGGTGCTTCCGCCTTGTGCGACCAAAATCAGCTGCCTCAAACTCTCGTGCAAGCCATCGAGTCGGCCGAGACAGATCCCGTGGTAGATTATCAGAGTCGCAAGCCGCCGCTGGATTACGCCCCCAAAACATCTCCCGATGAACCGGGAATGTTGAATGAGCGCTACGGCCTTAACGAACGCTCCGCCTGAATTAATCCCAGCTAAGCAGGGTTATCAAGATCAAAAAATCGGTGCTCGATGGCGAACCTTGAAGACAACCACGCCCCCAACCGCTGCACCCCGTAACGCTCGGTGGCGTGATGGCCGGCTGCAAAAAAATGAATGCCCTGCTCTCTTGCACTGTGAGTTGTCCGCTCCGAAATCTCACCTGAAATAAACGCCTCTAGGTTCATTTGAGCCGCGGCATCGATTAAGTCTTGAGCACCCCCAGTGCACCAACCAAAGCGCGTAATGGACTTACTGCCGCCATCAATCCACAACGGAGCTCGTGAGACAGCCCGACCCAAGCCCTCTGAGAACGTCGCTGGATCGCACGGCGTCGCAAAACACCCCTGCCAAATGGGCTGTTCCGCGTGCCCCATCGTCTGCTCAAACGGCGGTAAGTACCGCGCTAATTCCTGCCCTAATGCCGTGTTATTGCCAAGCTCAAGGTGATAGTCAAGGGGTAGGTGGTAAGCCAGTAAGTTCATATCGGCGCTGATCAGTTGCGCCACTCGACGCTTTTTCATGCCAACCAAAGTGGCGCTCTCACCGCGCCAAAAATAGCCGTGATGCACCAGCAAAGTATCCGCACCCCACTCTCGCGCCGCTTGAATCGCACTCATACTCGCTGTGACTGCCGTTGCAAGTTTGGTGACGGTTGTCGAGCCCTCTACCTGAAGCCCATTAGGACAATAATCCTGAAATGATGAGCTCTGGAGCAAGGTCTCTAATGCCATCACAACGTCATCTCGACTTACTGACATATGAACTCTCCTGTTTTAGCGCGTATACTCTGCACGAAACAGCAGAGTGAACTGTCATGCAAGGTTTTTTTTCAAACTGGTTTTGGCCGATTATCGCGGGTCTCGCCCTGTCTGTTTTTATCCTCGACCTGACTCGCAGAGACGCTCTCTCAGACGCGCCCGGCCTCGAGGTCGCCAGCTATGCCACGGCGGTCGCAAAAGCCACGCCCTCGGTGGTCAACATTTATACTGCAAAGCTGGTCAACGAAGCAGCCGACCCACGCTTGAATCGGTACGACCCCAGATCTCGATCCAGAGAACAGCGGATTGAGCGCTCTCTCGGTTCGGGCGTCATTTTATCAGAAGATGGCATTATACTGACCAACCGCCACGTCATTACCGACGCCGATGCTATTCAGGTGTTGCTGAACGACAATCGAACAGCGAATGCTGAGATCATCGGCGCCGATCCTGCAACCGATCTGGCAGTCTTGAAAATAGATCTTCAAGACCTGTATCCAGCAGTTATGGGAGACTCCAACCGCGTGCGTGTCGGCGACGTCGTGCTGGCCATTGGGAATCCACTCGGATTTGGACATTCAGTGACACAAGGCATTATTTCTGCGCTCGGGCGCTACGGCTTCCAAGGTGGGGCCTATTATGAAGACTACATCCAAACGGATGCGACCATTCATATGGGGAATTCCGGCGGCGCACTGATTAACACCCAAGGCGAATTATTGGGCATCAATTCTTTAATCTACACCGGTGGCGGCAGCGCTTCTGCAGGGATCGGAATTGGTCTTGCCGTACCCATTAATCTCGCGCTTTTTGTCGCTCAAGATATTATTGATTACGGGCGCGTTATTCGCGGCTGGATGGGCGTGAGTGTTCAACCACTCGTACTACGAGATCAGCAGACAATGACTCAAGGCGCGCTACTGGTGACTCAGACCAGTACCGGTGGACCAGCCGATCGAGCTGGTATTGAGCCGGGCGATGTCATTACGGCGATCAACGACGAGGCCGTCACCGACGGGCGCATCACCATGCACCGCATTGCTCTGCTCAGACCCGGAGACATCGTCAAGGTGACATTGACGAAAGACAATGGTGATGTGGAAACAGTGAACGTGGTACTTGGCGCACTCCAAACCGACGAAGATTGATCTCAGTCAGGCTGCGTTTTCAATATTCGATACCGAGCGCTCTCGGCATGCGCGCCAAGGCCCTCTGCCTCAGCCAATAACGACGCACAATGACCCAGAGCAGTGGCACCTTGAGCCGATAGATCAATCACTGAGGAGCGCTTCTCAAAGTCATAGACCCCAAGCGGGGAACTGAATTTGGCAGTACCCGAGGTCGGTAGCACATGATTTGGCCCGGCACAGTAATCGCCCACTGCTTCGGTAGATTGAGCGCCAAGAAAAATGGCGCCAGCATGTTTTATTTGCTCGAGCAGATCGGTGGCGTCAGACACCGCCAATTCTAAATGTTCCGGCGCCAACCGGTTGCTTATGCGTGCCGATTCGCTCAAATCACAAGTCAGAATAAAAGCGCTTCGATTGGACAGTGATTGCTCGATAATTGATGCGCGCGCCATATTAGGTAGCAATCGTTCGATACTGGACTGCAAAGCCTCGAAATACTCGGTCTGATCACATATCACAATCGCCTGAGCCATTTCGTCGTGCTCGCACTGCGCGAACATATCCATCGCAATCCAATCGGGATTCACAGAGCCATCGGTAATAATCAGCACTTCCGAGGGACCGGCGATCATATCTATTCCCACTCGCCCAAAAACGGCCCGTTTTGCCGCCGCAACGTAGGCATTCCCGGGACCCACAATTTTATCGACGGCACGGATAGACTCTGTGCCATAGGCCAATGCAGCAACCGCTTGAGCACCGCCAATCGTCCACAACTCGTCGACACCCGCCAGCTCAGCAGCCGCGAGCACCCAATCATTCATAACCCCATTGGGCGCCGGCGTCACCATCACAATACGCTGCACGCCAGCAACCTTAGCCGGAAGCGTATTCATCAGCACCGACGACGGGTAAGAGGCCTTTCCACCTGGCACATAAACCCCTACCGAATCGAGTGGCAGCACTCTTTGACCCACACGATTACCCAGCGAGTCGGTGATCGACCAACTTGACTGTTTCTGGTGTTCATGAAACCAGCGAATGCGTTCCGCAGCCAGCTCGAGTTGCTGGTAGTCCTGACTCGGCAAGCGAGCTTTAGCGGCAGCCCACTCCTCGCGCTTGACGTTAAGTAAACCCACTGACTCGACAGCGCGCTGATCAAACCGGTTGGTCAGGCTGAGCAAAGCAGCGTCACCCTCTTTCCGGATCTGCGCAATAATGGCATCGGCAGCATCGATCACTGCCCGATCCAGCGCGCCCTGCGACTCTGTCAGCGCAGCCAGTTCGGCATCGAAATTTGTATCAGTGCTGCGCAGCAGCTTCACTTTAGGCACTCACTGATCTCCTTCCACGACAGACTCAAGGCGCTTAATCAAGCCTGTTATCTGATCGTGATGTGAACGCATCGCCGCCTTGTTCACAATAAGCCGAGAGCTAATATGCGCTATGGTCTCGAGAGGCTCCATTCCGTTTGCTCGAAGCGTATTGCCTGTATCGACAATATCGACTATTTCATCTGCTAAGTTCATCAACGGCGCCAACTCCATTGCACCATACAGCTTGATGAGCTCGACTTGCAGTCCTTTGTCGGCGTAATAATCTCTGGCAATATTGACGAACTTCGTTGCCACCCTCAGCTTACCTTGAGGCACAATACGGTGACGCAGCACTGCGGTCATCAAACGGCATTGGGCGATGCGCAAATCGAGCGGTTCATAGAGGCCATCAGCGCCTTGTTCTAGCAAGATATCTTTGCCGACCACGCCCACTTGCGCCGCGCCGTAACGAACATAAGTGGGTACGTCGATTCCACGAATGATGATCATGGATACGTCAGCTAAAGTGGTTGCAAATACAAGCTTACGACTGGTGTACACGTCATCTAGGGGGACAATGCCTGCCTGAGCGAGCAGAGGCAGCGTATCCGTCAAGATGCGTCCCTTGGTGAGCGCTATAGTCAACATAAAATAGCCCCTGAATCAGTGGATGCGTCTAATATCAGCGCCCAGCGATTGAAGTCGCTCTTCAATACACTCGTAGCCCCGATCAATGTGATAGATTCGATCCACTATGGTTTCTCCATTGGCGACCAAACCAGCAATGACTAGACTGGCAGACGCCCTCAAATCACTGGCCATGACAGGAGCACCCTGGAGCTCGCGCTGCCCCTCAATAATCGCCGTATTACCTTGAATCTTGATATTCGCACCCATGCGAATCATCTCATGCGTCTGCACTAACCGATTCTCGAACACGGTTTCGATCACCGTTGACACGCCTTCTGCCACTGCATTCATGGCGGTGAACTGCGCCTGCATATCGGTAGGGAACCCAGGATAGGGCGCAGTCTTGATATCGACAGGTAAAGGTCTGCGGCCGTGCATATCAAGGTGAATGGTCTGGCCGTCGATAGTAACCTCAGCGCCCGCATCGCGAAGCTTTTGTAAGACGACATCCATAGAGCCGGGTTCGGCACCTCTCAGCGTGATAGCACCACCTGTCGCGGCGGCAGCTACCAAATAAGTGCCACTCTCGATTCGATCAGGCATGACGCTAAATTCACAATGATGCAGACGATCAACCCCTGTAATAACGATTCGATCAGTGCCATGCCCGCGAATCTGAGCTCCCATCGCAATCAGACAATTTGCCAAATCAACGACTTCGGGCTCTTTGGCAGCATTATCGAGTACTGTTTCCCCATCGGCCAATGCCGCGGCCATCAATAAATTTTCAGTGCCACCCACGGTGACAGTTTCCATGACAATATGTGCACCCTTGAGCCGGCCTTCACTGTAGGCGTGAATGTACCCTGAATCAATTTCGATTCTCGCACCCATCGCTTCGAGGCCTTTCAAGTGTATATTCACAGGACGACTCCCAATGGCACACCCCCCCGGAAAAGAGACGTGCGCTTCGCCAAACCGAGCGACAAGAGGCCCAAGGACCAGGATTGACGCACGCATGGTTTTGACTAAGTCGTAATCCGCTTTAAAGTTCGTGATCGATCGAGCATCGACCTCGACGCCCAGACGCTCGTCAACGACGACCTGAACTCCAAGACATCCCAGCAGCTCAATCATTGTGGTCACGTCATGCAAATGGGGCAGGTTGCGAACGACAATAGGCTCGCTCGACAAGATCGTGGCCGCGAGTATTGGCAGCGCCGCATTCTTGGCTCCGGATACCGTAAGCTCCCCACGGAGTGGCTTGCCCCCTCGAATCAGAAGCTTATCCACTATCGCCTACACCCAGCAGGCGCTCGCAGGTTCATTGTGCTTCCTGTGGAGTCAGGGCTCGAATATTCACCGCATGAATAGTGCCCGCTGCTATCAACTCAGCGACGGCTGCATAGACCGCTTGCTGGCGTTTGACAGGACGCAGACCTTCGAAACGAGAGCCGATTGCAGTGATCGTGTAGTGCCCACCCTGCTCTGTCACGCTCACGTGACAGTCGTCTAAATAAGACGCCACAAGGTCTTCTAAACTCTGCGCGTTCATCATTACTCCTCAGCTCCCCAAGTCGAAATCACAGTGTCTATTACCGACTCAAGACAGGCGCTATCACCATCGCCACAACCCGCTGCTTTTGCCGCTCTTTTCGCTGCGGATTCGAACTGGCTTCGATAAATCTCACCCAAGTTAACGTCTTCGATGATGACGTTTCTTAGTTGCCACTGCCCCTCTCGCGACTGTCCCATCTGGTACAGAACTCGGTAAGGCTGGTCGTTATCGCGACTGATTCGCTGTTCAATCATCGCTCTGCCTTCAGACACCTGCTCTGGCTCCACCACCTCGATGGTCGCGTTAGCAAAAGCAATGAGACCTTTGGCATAGGTCTCGACCAAGTTATCGCGCATCACTGCAGTGAATTCTTGCAGCTGCTGCCGAAGCCGCTGCTGCCCCTCTTCGGAGAGCGACTGGTAGTAACTGCGTCCGGCAAACGGGCCCATCACGCCACGAGCGAAACCGCGGTAGTCAACCACCTGATCCATCACCTGCTTGAGGTCAGCGTAATACTGATCTGGGTCTGACTGCTCTTTCTGATCCGCTGATTTTAAGACCTGCATCACCGAGTCGGTCGTGGCAACAACCACATCGTAAGCGCTTTGTTGCGGCTGTGCGGAGACATTGGTGTGCCACATCAGCCCCAATACTAACCCGCATAGCTTCAAAGCCTGCTGCCATTTCATACTTGTTACTCCTAATTTGATCAGCGGTTCGGTAATGCTTCGTTTCAGCTCCGTTGGCTGTATAATGACGACCGATTGCAATGTCAAGTATACCTCGATTCACTCGGCGCTGCGCAAATTAAAGCAACCTTCTTCGGGCTCACTTCATATGATGTTGAACATCGCCGCCATTGTTATTGGAATTATGATTCTGATCTGGAGCTCCGATCAATTTGTCGAAGGTGCCGCCTCAATCGCACGGAAACTCGGCGTATCACAGCTCATCATAGGGATGACTATTGTCTCAATAGGCACCTCTGCCCCAGAAATCGTGGTGTCCGTGATGGCGGCACTCGATGGTGCCGGGAATTTAGCAGTGGGGAACGCACTGGGATCCAATATTGCCAACATTTCATTGGTGCTGGGAATTACTCTGCTAGTAGCGCCACTGCTGTTGCGCTCAAGTTATCTCAACCGTGAATTCCCGCTTCTGTTCGGAGTGACTGTGATCGGCGCAATCTTGGTTGTCGATGGTGAACTCGACCTCTTTGATGGTCTAGTTCTGCTTGCCTGTCTGGCGCTCGCACTCACAAAAATGGCCAGAGATGCACAACAAGATAATCTTATTGCGGAGGAACTCACGGCGGACCATGCCGCTGAGATGAGCGCTTCCTACCCTTGGTTACGATTCATCGGAGGCGCCCTCCTGCTGGTCGCCAGCTCGCGTGCGCTGGTGTGGGGGGCTGCTAATATCGCCGACACACTCGGCGTATCAGAACTAATCATCGGGCTTACCATTATAGCAATAGGCACGAGCCTACCAGAGCTTGCGGCATCAGTCGCCAGCGCCAAGAAAGGGCATGCCGAGATCGCTCTGGGAAATGTCTTGGGGTCAAACTTATTCAACTTGCTGGCCGTTCTCCCAATACCAGGGTTACTTGCACCGCTCGTGTTAGATACCTCTGTACTCACTCGAGACTACCCGGTGATGCTAGCCCTAACAGCTCTTCTAGGCCTGGCCTTGTACCTGACCTTTCGGCAGGCTCGAGCCCAACAAAAGCCGCCCATCATGGGGAGAGTGTGGGGAGTGATTTTGCTCTTGTGCAGTGTTTGCTACTACACTGCACTCATTATTGATACTGGTTACGGATTATGAAACGCGTAGACCCCGTTAAATCCCTAGAATCAGCGCGCCGCACCTTCGCACTCGAATCGACTGCCGTTGCCGAACTGGCCGATAAACTCGACGCTCAGTTTGTGAGTGCCTGCGAGCTTATGATTGCCGTTCAAGGCAGGGTTATTGTGACTGGGATGGGGAAATCAGGACATATCGCACGTAAAATAGCGGCGACCTTAGCCAGCACAGGTACCCCAGCGCACTTCGTTCATCCTGGCGAAGCGAGTCATGGCGATATGGGCATGATTACTGCGCAAGATGTTGTAGTGGCCCTCTCGAACAGCGGTAATGCGACCGAGATCTTGACCCTACTCCCGCTGCTCAAAAGGTTGGGCGTACCGGTTATTGCCATGACAGGGAATCCAAATTCAGCCCTTGCTAGCGTCGCGAATGCTCACCTGAACACTGGGGTTAAAACGGAGGCTTGTCCTCTCGACCTCGCACCCACCTCAAGTACAACGACTGCCCTAGTCATGGGTGACGCGCTTGCGATTGCTCTGCTCGAAGCGCGCGGATTTACGGCTGAAGATTTTGCCTTTTCTCACCCGGGCGGAAAGCTCGGACGCAAGCTGCTGTTGAAAGTAGAAGACGTCATGCGCAGCGGTGATGATATACCGAAGGTATCCACTCATACCCAGCTCATCGATGCTCTGCTTACCATTAGCCAAAAAGGCTTAGGAATGACCACCGTAACCGATAACGACGAGACTCTGTTGGGACTCTTCACCGATGGTGACTTGCGCCGCACTCTGGATAGAGGCTTTGATATCAGCACCACGGTAATTTCTGAAGTCATGACAACCGGTGCCAAAACGATAGCGCCATCTCAACTCGCTGCTGAAGCGCTCAACATCATGGAAACCTATAAAATATCGGCACTGGTAGTGGCTGAGGCGGGTCGAGTGAAAGGCGTCATTCATCTGATGGATCTCTTACGAGAGGGCATCGCATGAGCCAGTTCAAAAATCTTCAATTACTGGCCTTAGACGTTGATGGCGTGCTCAGTGATGGAAGACTCTACTACACAGACCAAGGTGAAGAATTCAAAAGCTTTAACATTCGGGATGGGCTGGGTATTAAACTGCTGCAACGAGCTGGCATTACCGTCGCCATTATTACTGGGCGCACCTCTGCCATGGTGACCAGACGAGCCGCCGAGCTCGGCATAGCTCATGTGGTTCAGGGCCGCGAAGACAAACTAGAAGCACTGCAAGACCTCTGTGGAAATCTTAAGATCGACCTGTCAAATGTGGCTTACATGGGTGACGACTTACCTGATCGAAGAGCCATTATGGCAGTGGGCTTGGGTGCGACCGTCGCTGATGCAGCGTCCGATGTCGCCGCCATCGCCGACTGGCAAAGCAGACTCCCCGGCGGACAGGGCGCCGTTCGCGAATTGGCTGAGGCGTGGCTGCGATCACTCGATCTGTGGGACGCTCTAATCGAGACGGTGTGATGATAACCCTCGCCAGTAAACGGGCCCAAACCACGCTTCTGATAGTGCTGGCGATTGCTGCATGGCAGTGGTCCCAACCAAGGAGCGGAGGCGAGCAGCAAGCAGAGTCACGAGACGATAGTGTCCAAACCTACCTGAAAGGTAGCGAGATGGTGCGTTTCAACCCGTTAGGGCAAGCATCAGATAGCATAGGCGCGCTCGAAATGACCTACTTTTCTCGCCAACCGCGGGGCGAACTGGTGAGTCCGAGTCTGTCAAAGACTATCGGTGCCACCGAAAGCTGGTCTGCGCAAGCCGACTTTGGCTATATCGACGAAACTGCGCAAACGATCACGCTAGATGGCTCGGTTATCCTGAGCCACGATTCAAACACCCTTCGTCTGACCACCGAGCAACTGACTCTGGATCTAGATCAAGATATTGCTCACACTGACCGTGCCGTTGCGCTAGTTCACGGCAATACCCGCACCACTGCCTTGGGTGTGAGGGCTAGGCTTAACGAACAAAGCTTCACTTTATTGTCGAACGTGGACTCAACTTATGCCCCTCAAGATTAAAGTTCTTCTACTGACATGTATTACCTTGTGGGCCATGAACAGTGCTGCTCAGCAAGCCGAGGCGATTCGCATCGTCGCTGATCAGGCGGAAAGATTTGAGCTTACAGGACTGACGCAGTATCGAGGTAAGGTCATCCTCACTCAAGGCGCCATTACGATTATGGCCGACGAACTTGATATTGTTCAGTCGGAAGAAGGCTCTGCAGAAATTAGAGCCACTGGCACGCCTGCATCATTTCAGCAGCCTGCCAACGAAAGCGAGCCTCAGATTGATGCAACAGCTCAGACTATCAGCTACCGCGAGGGCGCCCGCATCGTAATCCTCGAGAACAATGCCAAAATACAACGTGGTGATTCTGTGGTCAGCGGCCCCTTAATCCAGTATTTTATCGACGAGAAACGCGTTCAGGCGGGCACCGCTGATGATTCAACCAGTGAACGAGTAGAGGTCGTCATACCTTCACAAACAGAGGTCCCCTGATCAATGGCTCTTCTTAGCGCAAACCACCTGGCCAAAAGCTACTCTGGCAGAGAGGTGGTCAAAGACGTCTCGCTGCAAGTAGAGAGCGGCCAGATCGTAGGCCTTCTTGGTCCCAATGGCGCAGGCAAGACCACTTGCTTCTATATGATAGTGGGTATCGTCGCTGCCGAGAGAGGCACCATCCGTATTGATAACAACGATCTTACAGGCCTCGCTTTGCACCAAAGGGCTAGAGCCGGTATTGGCTACCTGCCGCAAGAAGCCTCTGTCTTTCGAAGGATGTCAGTCAGGGACAATTTACTGGCGATACTCGAGACTCGGAATGACTTGGGTTCGAAAGCACGTCATTTCCTGTGCGATCAGCTTCTCGCCGAATTTCGCCTGACTGCGATTGAAAACACGCTTGGACAAGCCCTCTCTGGGGGCGAACGGCGGCGCGTAGAGATTGCTAGGGCGCTGGCTCTTGAGCCTCTCTTCATTTTGCTAGATGAACCTTTTGCTGGCGTAGACCCGATCTCGGTAGAAGATATCAAAGACATCGTGCGCGCCGTTGCTAAACGTAAAATTGGCGTTTTAATTACCGATCACAATGTCCGTGAAACCCTTGATTTATGTGATACCGCATACATTGTTGGCGAAGGACACATTATTGCTCAAGGCAATGCCGAAACCATTCTCAATAGCCAGAAAGTCAGAGACGTTTACTTAGGGGAGCGTTTCTCGCTTTAACCGAAGCTCTAGACTTGTTCAACTTCACCCTGCAAAAACCAAGCCAACCCTTGTGAATAGCACGTAGATGAGGCTACACTGACGATGTGCTAACGCGGGTCTCGGTATGAAGCAGTCGCTACAGTTAAAACTCAGTCAACAGCTGACCATGACACCTCAGCTGCAACAGGCGATTAAGTTACTGCAGCTTTCTACCCTAGATTTACAACTCGAAATTCAGCAAGCGATTGAATCTAATCCTCTCCTCGAGCTAGAAGAGGACTTTGCAGAAACTGAAGACACCGATCTCCCTCGATCGTCTGAAGGATCAACGAATAGCCTAGAACAAGAGGCGCTTGATTCTCAGAGCCAAACCAACGAGTGGGACTCATCCATTCCCGATGAACTGCCAGTGGATACCCAGTGGGAAGACCTGCTACCGTCAGCCTCCAGCCCTCCACCTAGTACCGCTGAGGGTGCCGCGGAATACGACTACGCGCAACAAGGCGCCGCAGATACCACCTTGCAAGAGCATTTGCTGTGGCAACTTAACTTGACTCGCTGGTCCGAGGTAGACCGCATGATTGCGGTGACGCTCATAGACTACACCGACGAGAACGGTCGTCTCACGGCAGATCTCGAGGAAATCTATGAAGTGGTCGCCGACGAGGCCGACGTCGATTTTGATGAGCTAATCGCAGTCCTCCACGGCTTACAGCAATTTGAACCTACCGGCGTATTTGCCAAAGATTTACAAGAGTGTCTGTTACTGCAACTTCGGCAATTGGCCGAGGATACGCCTCACCGTGACATCGCACACCTGCTACTCACTCGATATATGGCGCAGTTTGGTGCCGGCGACTATAAGCAAATATTGCGCCGCGCTCGACTCACAGAAGATCAATTAAAAGCGGGGATTAGCCTGATTCAGACGCTCGACCCAAACCCCGGGCTCACCTTTCACTCCGCCTCAACCGAGTATGCAATCCCCGATGTATTTGTGAGCAAACGAGAGGGGCGTTGGGTGGTAGAAATGAATCCAGATATCGCACCGCGTTTGCGAATCAACGATTTGTATGCAGGTATGATCCAGCGCGCCGATAACAGTGAACAAAACACTTATCTGAAAGACAACTTGCAAGAAGCGCGGTGGTTTCTCAAGAGCCTACTCAGCCGGAATGAGACCCTAATGAAGGTCGCCTCAAAAATTGTAGAGCATCAACGTGCCTTTCTTGAGCTCGGCGAAGTCGCAATGCGCCCCCTCATTTTGAGTGAAATTGCCGAGCAAGTAGAGATGCATGAGTCGACAATTTCACGAGCGACGACGAATAAATATATGCACACCCCAAGAGGTGTCTTCGAGCTCAAATACTTCTTCTCGAGTCACGTCAGTAATGACGACGGCAGTGAGCACTCCTCTACCGCTATCAAGGCACTGATTAAACAGATGGTATCCAACGAAGATGCGCGGAAGCCGCTCAGCGATTCTAAAATCGTTGCCTTACTCGCCAAAGAGAACATCATTGTGGCTCGTCGGACGATTGCAAAGTACCGAGATATCCTTCAGATACCGCCCTCGAACGAGCGCAAACGGTTGGTTTAGGTTAGTATCAGAGCTGGGGCAATCCCATTCAAAGTCGTAATTAAGGAGTCGTTTATGCAGTTAACCATCAGTGGACACCACGTCGACCTAACCGATGCTCTCAGAGACTATGTCGATACCAAGTTGCAACGACTGCAGCGTCATAGTGATCAAATTACCAAAGTCGAAGTCACCCTCATTGTTGAGAAAGCGCTGCAGAAAGCAGAAGCCTCGATTCACGTCGCCGGCGCGGACCTATTTGCAGCGTCAGAATCTGATGACATGTATACAGCGATTGATTTATTGGCAGACAAACTCGATCGGCAAGTGATCAAACACAAAGAAAAAGCACGGAGGCACTAAGTCCGCATGAGCACCACGATTGCGCCACTACTTAGCGAACAGCGCACTGCTGCCCAGATCGCCATATCGAGTAAGAAGCGTTTGTTTGAATACATTGCTGAACGCTTATACGCCGAAGATGACACACTTCCCGTGCGAGATACCGCCAGTCGCTTAATGAGCCGCGAGAAGCTTGGCAGCACGGGTTTGGGCCTGGGCATTGCCATTCCGCATTCTCGGTTGGAACACTGTCACGAAATCACTGGTGTCTTGATTACACTGGATCAACCGATAGATTTCGATGCGCCAGACGGCATTCCGGTCGATATCATATTTGCGCTAGTGGTGCCCGAGAACGAGCAACAAAAACATCTCACAACATTAGCAGCCTTGGCAGGTCTTTTTCGACAGCCGCGTTTTTGTGATGCAGTCCGCCAGTGCAAAAGCTCTGAGTCGCTGCTGACACTCGTGAATACCTGGGAGTAGCCGTGAGTCACTGCCCCTTAATTATCATTAGTGGTCGCTCGGGATCTGGGAAGAGTACCGCCCTGCACCTGCTGGAAGACGAAGGCTTTTATTGTATCGATAATTTGCCTTTAGGCTTGCTAGAGAACTTATTACAAGAAATTGAACAAGCACATTTTGCGCACTACCGAGGGGTTGCCGTCTGCGTTGATTCACGCAACGCGTGGACGAATATGGGTGACCTAGCGCCCGTACTGCTGTCAATTCCCGAACGGACCCACGGCACCATCCTATACTTGGATGCCCTTGACCCCATCTTGATCACTCGATACAGCGAGACTCGACGCAAGCATCCGTTGAGCAACACCAAAACGACCTTATCCGATGCGATCGGTAAAGAACGCGAACTGCTCGAACCTATCTTAGAACTGGCATCTATCGTAGTCGATACCAGTGATATGACCATTTATGAACTGCGCGATACCATCCGACAGCGTTTGCTTGGCGCAGAAAAAGGCGAACTCTCGCTGCTTTTTCAATCATTCGGATTTAAAAAAGGAATCCCCTCTGATGCCGACTTGGTATTCGACGTTAGGATGTTACCCAACCCACACTGGGTAAAGGAACTTCGACTCCTGAACGGCACCGACGATGCTGTGATCGAGTTTCTAGGACAACAGCCCCTCACCGACGCGCTATATCAAGATATTAAGCAGTTTGTTGAAAAGTGGTTGCCTTCCTATGGGCAAAGTAATCGAAGTTACGTCACCATAGCGATTGGATGTACGGGTGGCCAGCATCGCTCAGTGTATATGGCTCGACGACTCTATTTACACTTCTCAGAGCAGATGACTAACACCCATATCCGTCATCGTGAGCTGAGCTCAAAAGAGGAGTGAAGCGGAGATGATTGAGACCTCTGTCACCATCAGTAATAAGCTCGGGCTGCATGCTCGCGCTGCTGCCAAGTTCATCGCCTGCGCCTCACGCTACGCGTCGGATATTAAAGTGGGGCACACCAACGAGGTATTGGTTGACGGTAAAAGTATCATGGCTGTAATGATGCTTGCGGCGGCCAAGGGCACTGTGCTTACCCTTCAGATCGACGGCAAAGATGAGCTCAGCGCCTGCGAGGCTCTGCAAACTCTCATCGATAACCGGTTTGATGAACCTGAATAGCTAAGCGCACGAAATCAAAAGCCGGAAATGGCTAAATCTGGTATCCTACGGTCGCTATTAGGGAGCCCCAACGGATGTCATCAAAACTCAGCCATGTTGCTCACGAGAAACTCGAGTCTTTACTGAACTCGAGCGATAGCTCGCGCATCGCTGACGTGAGTAGCATGCTGAATGACATGCCCCCAGCGGATGTCGCGCATTTAATTGAATCATCAACACCCAAGCTCCGCCAGCTCCTGTGGCAACTGGTCGACACTGAGCTTGAAGGTGAGGTCATTGGCGAGCTCAGCGAAGATCTGCAGAGCCAGTTCCTTGCCGAGATGGATGCCTCTGAAGTCGCTTCGATGACCGAGGGGATGGCGGACGATGACATCGCCGACATTCTGCAACAGCTTCCGGGTGCAGTGACTCAGGAAGTGCTAGCCTCGATGGATCAACAGGACCGTGCACGAATCGAGCGCGTGTTGCCTTACGCCGAGGATACTGCCGGTGGTCTGATGACTACCGATGCGATTACTATCCGCGCCCGAGTCACGCTTGACGTTGTGCTTCGCTACCTGCGACGCCACTCCGAAATACCACCGATGACCGACAATCTCATCGTTGTGAACACTCAAGATCAGTATATTGGGCTCCTGCCCTTGCGAACCTTGCTCGTCTCGGATCCCTCAGCGTCAGTTCGAGAGATGATGGTAACCGATGTCAGCGCCATACCGGCGGAGATGACCGATACCGAAGTTGCGCGCCTGTTCGAGCGCAATGACTGGGTATCAGCACCAGTGATCGATACTGAAGGTAAGCTGTTAGGGCGGATTACCATCGACGACGTGGTAGACGTGATCCGAGAAGATGCCGATCACTCCTTTATGTCGATGGCAGGCCTCGATGAAGAGCAGGACACCTTCGCACCCGTTTTTAAAACCACGCCACGTCGCGCGCTCTGGCTTGGGATTAATCTCATCACTGCCTTTATCGCCGCAGGGGTGATCAATCTATTCCAAGATACCATCGAGAAAGTAGTCGCTCTTGCTGTGCTGATGCCCATCGTAGCCTCTATGGGCGGCATTGCAGGAACACAAACATTGACCGTAATCGTACGAGGCATCGCCGTCGGTCAGATTTCTCGCAACAACCAAAGTTGGCTCGTCAATCGGGAACTCGCCGTTGGCGTTTTGAACGGACTATTGTGGGCCGCCGTTGTCGGCATTGTCGCTTCAGTCTGGTTTAATGATTGGACCCTGTCATTGGTTATCGCGATTGCCCTCGTAATTAATCTGATCACAGCCTCTCTGGTGGGAGCCTTACTTCCACTTTTCCTCAATCGGATTGGGATTGATCCAGCCTTGGCTGGGGGCGTCATTTTAACCACAGTCACCGACGTTGTAGGATTTCTCTCATTTCTTGGCCTAGCGACATTCTTTTATGCATGATGAAAACCACGATGATTGGGATGACCAACCCAGTAAAAGCCAAGTAAAGCGTGAGTTGGCCGAGCTGGTCACCCTTGCAAAAGAGCTGGTGGAACTCCCTCAGAAACGCCTTGATCAGATTCCTCTCGACGACGACGTGCTAGCCGAAGGGATTGCTCTTGCCCGGCGAATCACAGCAAATAGTGGCAAGAAGCGACAAATTCAGTTCATCGGCAAACGACTCCGACAGGTTGATACTGGTCCGATATTAAAAGCGCTCAACCAGCAGCATGACACAGATACTGCCGCCACCGAGCAACACCACCAAGCTGAGGCTTGGCGCTTATCCATTTTAAAAGAAGGTCAATCGGCGATTAATGCATTCATTGGCAAATATCCGCAGGCTGAGCGAACCCAAATTCGATCGCTGTGGCAGCAGGCGGTCAAAGAAACAAGCCAACAAGAGCCTCCAGTCGCCTTTCGAAAGCTCTATCGCACCTTGCTCGAGGCGATTACTTTTCGCGCCTAGACAACGCAGGCAGAGAAGCCCATCATAGACCTCCCGTGTTACGCGCCGTCCGGCACGGTCGTCTCACTCGCCGGGCCATCCGCATCTGCAGGGCTGTCTTCTTCTGGGGCACTCTCTGGTGTCTTCTTGGGCTCAGGGCCCGATTGAGTATCGAACAGCCGATCGAACTTTAGAATCGGCTCCTGCCAAGTGCCAGAGACTTGGTAAACCGCACTCGAGAACCTATCTACTTGTTTCTCAAAAATTTTACTGATGACATACACACCAGCCGCGGCGGGAAGACCGCCCGTGAGCGCGGCTAGCCACGGTAAATTATTGGCGACGGGTAAGGTTGCTGTTAACCGTCCAGTCAGACTCTCATCGAGCAAGTTCGCACTGCCGGCAAACTGAAACTGACTTGAACTACTGTTGACATACAACTCGGGGACATCAATCAGACCGAGCTGGGTATCAGCCCGCAGCTGAACCTTGTCGAACGGCACCCCCGACTCGAAGAGTTGAGTCAAACTCAAACGGTTCACAATATCGGCGAAATTTAAAATGGTAATCACCCGTAAAGTGCCACGAGCACCAGAAGACGCCTTTAAAAATTTGCCGTCGTTCAGAGTTAAGCTTAACGCTCCCTCAGTACCGGCAAACTCGAACAATTCTGGCCCACCCGGCCAGTGCAGATCCATGGTGACCCGACCGCGACGACTCTGCAACACCGATTCATAACCATACTCCTCAAGAACCTGCCCTACGTTACCGAGCAGCAAACTACCGCTGATTTGAGATGAGGCGTTGTTCCCCATATCCCAGGTCAGTATCAGGGGGTCCTCTGTGTCTACCGCAAGCTTGCGCCAATCTCCCTCCGTTAAGACCAGCTTGAGCTGATCGTCGGATGGATACAAAGTAAAAGTACCACCACCCAAGCGCTGCTCTCCATCTCTTATCGTATCGAAGCGCGCTTGGAGTTGTGGCCATGAGCCCAATCCCGATGATAGAGCAGAAGAGCTCACCTGCTGTTCAGGCATTGTCCCGAGATCCCAGTCAGTTACAATCAAGCTCAGAGGCATCCCGGGGTCCTCGGCGATCTCTAACTGTGCACTTATCCAAGGGGCCTGACCTACTATGGTCCAATGATTGGCAATTTCGGTCGCGGTCACTGTGAGGGCATTGACCGAGCGATTAAAAGCGATAAGCTTCTCGATCTCGATCTCATTCAACTGCCATTCTAAATCGCTTCCCTCACCCTGAGGCAGCTCGACACTCCGCCAGTCATCAAGATTGAAGGTCGAGAGCGAACCCGTAACCATTGCCCGTCCACTCACAACGGCCGGTGCAGGATGATTTAAGCCTACTGAGAGCCCAGCGGCCTCAGCGCCCAAATGAGCCGCAAGGTTGACGTGATCAGAGAGCTGCAGCGACATAGGTAATCGGGGATCAGATAGCTCAATCTCTAGAGTGGTAGGCCAACTCGTCTGCTCTGGCTTTCGCAATGGCTCAGGGAGCTCTAGGGATAAGCCCGTTAGATCTGATCTGATCGAGAGAGCAGCGTCTTGTTGACTCAACAACAACTGTCCTTCATACCTCATTGTGCCGCTGAGAACTGAGTGATCAATGAGCCCCAAATAAGAGGCTAAAGCATGACTATCTGAGCTACCCGAGAACCTCAACTGCGTCTGCTGCGTGCCGGAGTCTATTGGCCCTGTCGACGTCATGGCAATTTCAATCGGCTTATTCCAGAGCAGGCCGATGAGATCGTCAGAATGGAAGCCACTCGCAGTGGAATATTGAATACTGCCCTCAAAATCACTGAAAACGAGTCCTTGATTGGGCTCAAATGCAACATCTTGTACCGCAGCAGCAATTGCCACATCGGGCTGGATCTGGCGGCTCCCCAGCGACGTTTCCAAAGCTACGCTGCCCAAGGCAGAGCCTTGGACTGACCACTCAGCGATGATATCGGGGATGAGGTGAGCAATCGAGGATTGCTCTAGATCTTGTACTAAACCCGCGATAGGCCCTTCAAAATTGGTAGCAAGCGTCAGCATGGGTGTTCGATCAGAGTCTGGCCATATCTCTCCTCGCAACTGGCTCAAGCCAACATTGGGCAACTCTGCTTGATCAACCCAGACACTGGTGTGCGCATCGTCCACGATCACTTGACCACTATGAATAGTGACAGCGGGCCAATCGGGCAAAAAGGTCACATCAAGCTCTGTCAGTCGCCCAAACAAACCTATCGAACGATCCTGCCGCCCTGCTTGCGCTAGTGAACCCCGCCATACCAAGCCCAGATCGCTCGCCTTGCCTTGACCGATTGCTTGTCGCAACCAACGCTCCAGCGATGGCTCAATGGTGCTAGGAATCACAGTATCGCGTTCGGCCAGCTGCCCCGCGCCTACCCCAATGAGCAACTCGATTTCTGGCGCTTCCTCGCCCTGTACCCACGGGAGGCGAAGCGCTATTTTACCTTGAGTCTGACCCAACTCGGCTCGACCTTGGACATTCGCCGAGCGCAGGTAGAGTCGCTCATCCGCCCATGCGGCATACACATCAGCGCTAGAATCATATAGCGTGAGCGGATCTGGGTAGGCACCAGGCAGTTCAAGTGCGAGCTGCTGAGAATCAAGCCTCAGATAGGCTCTGCTATCGCGCACGGTGAGGTCACCTGATATCCCAGTTGCTCCGGCTCGCTTACCTACCGCTCGAAAACCAATATCCACCAAAGTCGCGGTCACAGCGACCTTTGGTCGCTCTTGACCCTGCCAGTGCAACCGAACATCGTCAAGCGCACCTGAGGGCGCGAGCGAAGCTAGGCTTTGAGTCAGCTTCGAATCAGACGAAATGGCGTCGGCCAGTCGCAAGAAAGCATCCAATTCAAGACGAGGACTCGAGAGAATACTCTCATCGGCACCCAGCTCTAGATGCGCAACCGGCAGGTCCATCAAAGTCCCCTTCGAATCGAGTTGCTGAGCGAAAAGCTTTACCTTAGACCGCCGAAAATCAGTATCCCAACGCACGCTGCCAGACAGTGTTAAAGATTCTGGGCGCGACTCTAAGTTCTGCGCACCTAGAGCCCTCGTTACTACTGCCCAATCCCCACCCAATCGCCAGTCATTGGGTTTTGCTTGCACATACATCTCGGTTTGAAGCCTTGTATCGGCGATCAAATGAGTCAGCCAAGAGGGCAGATTGGCCTGACGTAGGAGTGGATTATCGGACACCGCAACATAGCCATAACCATAACCCTCAAACTCGTTGACTCGCAGCGGGTTTCCTACACCCTCCGCCTGCAGATCAAGGCTGCCACCACGATCATCTTTTAAGGCAATACTCAGCTGCCGATTGCTGGCTTCGCGCCAATAATCAAAGTCAGCATTAATGATGTACGTGCTATCGGTTTGCAGCACACGGATTTCGGCATCATCAATTGAGAGACGCCGCGTCTTATCCATCAAGGTTTCTAAGCTACTGCGAAGCAGATCGAACGAGACCCCCTGAATACCCCCTTGTTGTTGGGGCACCTGGACATAATCGATGGTTAAACCGCTAATCGTCAGAACAGATACGGACAGTAATCCAGAGCGCACAGAAGAAAACATATCAATCACGAGCTCGGCCTGATCAAACCTGACGACTGACCCACCCTCGGTCTGCACATCGGTGCGAAGAGTTACCGCTTCCAGAGCAAGCGTCGGCGAAAATGTCTGCCAATCAGCGGTGAGTTTGTCGACCTCTAACTGGCCTGGGATCGCTGCGTTGATCGTCGCTAGAATATCTTCGCGATAATACTCGACTTGAGTCGCCAGCAATCGCCCTAAGCTGACATACACTGCAAGTAGCACAATGACAGTCACGATAAGCCGCCACAGCAGGCTGCTCAAAAGATCAAAAAAATGATGCGACGGTTGGGTTGCCATAATCTCAATACTACACCTTACGCGGCGCTAGTCGAGAGCGAGAGGGCCACGCCAGCTTGCTCTAACAGTATCGATAGGCGATGCAGAGGAAGGCCTATGACATTACTGACAGAGCCCTGTATTGAATCCACCAAGACATCACCAACCCCCTGCAGAGCGTAGCCACCCGCTTTGTCGAATGGTTCACCGGTGGCAAGATAAGCCTCGATAAGGGCATCTGACACCGCTGCGAAACACACATTTGTGCTCACTACCTCTGAGTGACAAAACGCGGGCGAGCGCAGGGTTAATCCCGTGAGTACCTGATGGCTTTCGCCCCGCAAAGTGTGCAGCATAGCCCTAGCATCCGATGTTAATTCTGGTTTGTTGAAGATTTGACCTCGCAACACAACCGCTGTATCTGCGCCAATCACCACCGCATCTGGGTATCGTGCCGCGACTACGCTCGCTTTGGCCTGACTTAGCCGACTGACATAGACGGATGGGGTCTCTCCGGAAATAATCGACTCGTCAACATGGGCAGGTTCGCACTGGAATTCCTGCACGAGCCGCCCAAGTAGCTCTGCGCGGCGCGGCGATTGAGATGCCAAGATCACCATTCTGTCATACCATGATAACGTCGGAATCGCCGGAGCACAGAGAGCACGGCTGGCCACACCAAGGCGCTGAGCAACCCCGTCGTTATCGGTGATACCGAGTTCGACGGGTACCCAGCTGCCAAATTGAGCCAAGTCTCGACAAAATGAGCGACACCAATCACCAAAAATACCACCGCCATTTGCGACACCATATCTAACTTACGTAGCCGTAAATAAGTTAATTGAGCGCACACCACGATCACACAGAAAACCATAGCGTTATGTCCCAATGGTGCATCGTTGAGTAAATCAAGAATCAGACCTGCGCCAACAGCGTAACTAAAACCAACGCGCGCAGGGAGTGCAACCACCCAGTACAAGAGAATTAACGCAAGCCAATCGATAAGTTGGGCTACTCGGGCGATATCGATCATCCACAGAGTCAGGCAGAAACCAACTAAAAAAGTCATCGATACAACGAGATGGTCTCTAATCACCGCTCGGACTACCGTCGCTTATACGGGGTACTTGCCCCTCACTTGAGAGCTGCGCTGGAAATAGCAGAAGTGCTTGACGAGTCTGGCTGAGTTGCGCGGCAGGTTCGGCCCACACGGTGGCGAACCTATCACTGTCGTCGTAATCGACCGCGGTCACACGGGCCACCGGGTAACCCATAGGAAACCTGCCGCCCAGCCCTGAGGTGACTAGTTGATCTCCTATCTGCACATCGGTCGTAGCCGATAAATACCGAATCTGTAGTCGATCTAAATCACCGGTACCTTGGGCCACCGCACGCACCGAATTTCGGGTAATCTGAACGGGTACAGAGTGACCGGCATCCGAGATCAATAAAACAAAAGCGCTGCTCTCCGAAACCTCAATGACCTGGCCCAACAAGCCATCGGCGTCAATCACCGGTTGCCCGGTGAACACTTGTGATTTGCGACCCTGATTAATGGTAATCAACTGACGGGCTGGGTTTGGCGACACTCCAATAATCTCGGCCGCTAGCACGTCGTCTCGATCTCTGGGCGCAGAATTCAGTAAGGCTCTGAGGCTGGTATTCTCGGCTCTTAATGCCACCATCTGCTGGAGACTGGCCTGTAGCACTAAATTTTCTCGTTCAAGGCGATCTAACTGATTCAGTAAGGCCTCTTCAGAACGACTTGCATCCGACAACGTTACCCAAAGATTTGAGGGTACAGAGGCCAAACGATACAGGTATGAGACCGTCTCTTGTCCTAATTCCCGAGCGGGGTCCAGCCAAGTGGTGTATTTATCGAGCAAGAACACGACCAGCATCAGCGCAACCGTGACCGTTGCGCGAGTGGCAGTGTGCGATCTTTTGATGAATAGAGGCTTAATCAGTCTCTCCTCTGGTATGACACCTGCAGGTCACACCGCCTGTTATTCGCTCGATAACAATTCTAGTGTGTGCCTATCCATACGCTCCATCGCGATACCGCCACCCCGAGCAACACAGGTTAGCGGGTCATCTGCCACCACTACCGGCAGCCCAGTCTCAGAAGAAATCAACTTATCGAGATCCCTGAGGAGCGCTCCACCACCAGTCAATACCACTCCGGATTCAGCAATATCAGCGGCAAGCTCTGGTGGGGACTGCTCAAGTGCCGACTTGACCCCCTGAACAATAATCTGAAGAGGATCAGAGAGCGCCTCGAGAATCTCATCGCTGGTTAACACGAAACTTCGTGGTACGCCCTCAGCAAGATTGCGTCCACGCACATCAATTTCTCGTAGCTCAGAGCCCGGAAACGCGCAGCCTATCTCTTGCTTAATTCGCTCCGCCGTCGCATCACCGATCAAGCTGCCGTAGCGGCGACGCACATGCGCAATAATAGCCTCATCGAACCGATCGCCACCCACTCTTATGGAGTCACTATAAACGACCCCGTTCAACGAAATAATGGCAATCTCGGTGGTGCCGCCGCCAATGTCAACGACCATGCAGCCACTGGCTTCTTCAACATTCAAACCAGCGCCAATTGCTGCAGCCATCGGCTCTTCAATGAGACGAACATCGCGCGCCCCGGCGCTCAATGCACTCTCACGAATCGCTCGGCGCTCAACTTGGGTAGACATACAGGGAACGCATACCAAGACCCGAGGACTGGGGCGGATGAATCTGCTTTCGTGCACCTTAGCAATAAAGTGCTGCAGCATTTTTTCGGTGACTTGAAAATCCGCAATCACACCGTCTTTTAAGGGCCGAATCGCCGTAATGTTGCCGGGCGTCCGACCCAACATCCGTTTCGCCTCGGTACCAACAGCTTCAATCGTTTTTTGACCATTGTGTATTCTAATAGCGACCACTGATGGCTCGTTTAAAACTATACCCTGATCCTTGACATAGATGAGGGTATTCGCAGTGCCCAAATCAATCGATAGATCGTTAGAGAACATACCGCGCAATCTTTTGAACATAATTATTTATAGTCCGTAATGGTAGAGGATAACAACAAGGCGATTAGAGTGCGCCACCAGAGGCGATGTCGGCCTCTAACCGACTCATTACCACCTGGTTATTACATAAGATCCGCAAGTCTCCATACTCTAACAATCCAAGCGATTTTGGGCAAGGACAGCGTTGTGATAAACTCCCCGACCTGCGCCGAAATAGAGCTGTTTTATGTCTGTCACTCCCCAACATATTGCCGATGTTGCTACCCTTGCCCGCCTCGAGCTCGACACCGAGCGATTGCAAGGTATTACCGACTCTATCAATGAGATTTTGACGCTGGTCGAGCAACTGCAGTCAGTGCCGTTAGACGATGTAGAACCAATGGCACACCCTCGCGATGAGCATCAGCGGTTGCGCAAAGATGAGGTGACCGAGCACAATCAACGAGATCAGTTTCAAGCAATCGCACCAGACGCCCAGCAAGGGCTATACGTTGTGCCACCGGTGATCGAATAATGACTGACTTAACCACTGTCGCGGGCTGTTCCGCAGCGCTACAACTGGGTCAAATTTCGGCAGTCGAACTCACAGTGGAATACCTGCGCAACATCGCCGTGCACAATCCAACCCTCAACGCGTTTATTACCACGGCCGAGCAACGGGCGCTCGAGCAAGCGCGGCAGGCTGATCTCAGACGAGCGGCGGGAACACAATCACCCCTCACAGGTGTGCCAATAGCACACAAAGATTTATTCTGCACTCAGGGCTTGGCAACGACCTGTGGCTCTAAAATGCTGGCGCAGTTCGTACCACCGTACGATGCAACAGTGGTGCAGCAACTCGATGGCGCCGGCGCGGTCACTTTGGGAAAAACGAACCTCGATGAATTCGCGATGGGATCATCGAATGAGAACAGTTACTTTGGCGCAGTTAAGAATCCTTGGGATCTGAACTGTGTCCCTGGTGGTTCTTCGGGCGGTTCTGCTGCTGCGGTAGCCGCTAGATTGTGCCCCGGCGCGACAGGCACCGATACCGGCGGTTCGATTCGCCAGCCTGCCGCGTTTTGCGGAATTACCGGACTCAAGCCTACCTATGGCCGAGTGTCACGATTGGGCATGGTCGCTTACGCATCCTCATTAGACCAAGGCGGCGTAATGGCTCAAACCGCCGAAGATTGCGCCTTGCTATTAAGCGCGATCGCAGGCCATGACCCTCTCGATTCAACGTCTAGCTCTGCACCCGTGGACAATTACGTCGCTGCGCTTGGCCGATCTGTTAAAGGACTCAAGATTGGCGTACCTCGCCAGTATTTCAATGCTCAGCTCGACCCAATCATGGCCCAAGTGCTTGAAGATGCCTTAAAACAGCTCGAGTCTCTTGGTGCGACCTTAGTCGAGATCGATCTCGTCCAAACTCAGCTGGCGATACCGGCCTACTACATCATTGCACCTACCGAGGCCTCTACCAATCTATCTCGATTCGATGGGGTTCGGTACGGCTATCGCTGCCAAGATCCGAAGGATCTGCAGGACCTGTACCGAAGGAGTCGGTCTGAAGGATTCGGTTCCGAGGTGCAACAGCGAATCTTAGTCGGTACCTATTCACTCTCAAGTGGCTACTACGACGCCTACTATGGTAAAGCTCAGCGAGCTCGTCGCCTGATCGCCGAAGATTACGCCGAAGCATTCAAACAAGTCGATCTCATTGCCAGCCCAGTAACCCCCGGTGCGGCTTTTGAATTGGGCAGTAAAACAACCGATCCAGTCGCCATGTATCTAGAGGACATCTATACCCTAGCGGTCAATTTAGCTGGGCTTCCCGCTCTGTCGATACCAGCGGGCTTTTACGATCATCGGCCCCTGGGCTTGCAGCTAATTGGCAATCACTTCACAGAATCCACTCTGCTCAGCGCGGCACATCAGTTCCAGCAAGTGACCGACTGGCACACAAGAAAACCCGCTCTGCATGCGGAGATCGAACGATGAACTGGGATGTTGTCATTGGTCTAGAAGTGCATTTGCAGCTGGCAACCAAATCGAAAATTTTCTCGGGAAGTGCCACTCAATTTGGCGCTGAGCCGAACACTCAGGCCAACGCCGTCGATCTCGCGATGCCGGGAATGTTGCCAGTACTCAATGAACAGGCGGTGCGCTACGCGGTGCTATTTGGACTTGGCATTGGCGCTGAAGTGTGTCGCCGCTCGGTATTCGATCGCAAGAACTATTTTTATCCCGACTCCCCAAAAGGGTATCAGATCAGTCAGTTCGAGCAGCCCATTGTCGGCAAAGGCGAATTTACCATTACCCTGCCCGATGGCTCTGAAAAAACCATCGGTATTACCCGGGCTCATCTTGAAGAAGACGCTGGAAAGTCGCTCCACGAGGCTATCCCGAGAGCTTCAGGTATTGATCTTAACCGCGCTGGAACGCCGCTCTTGGAAATTGTGAGCGAACCGGACATCCGCAGCGCCACCGAAGCGGTCGCTTATCTGAAAGCATTGCATACCCTCGTGACCTACTTAGGTATCTCTGATGGTGATATGTCGCAAGGTTCGATGCGGTGTGACATCAACTTATCACTCCGCCCGAAGGGTAGCGATAAACTTGGAACTCGCACAGAAATAAAGAATGTGAACTCGTTCCGCTTTGTTGAACGCGCCATTCGCAGCGAAATAGAGCGTCAAGCTGACATCCTTGAAGAAGGTGGCACTATTCTTCAAGAGACTCGCCTGTACGACTCTGAACTCGATGAAACGCGCGCGATGCGGTCCAAGGAGATTGCTAACGACTATCGCTATTTCCCAGATCCAGACTTACTGCCAGTCGAGCTCAGTGAGGCTTGGATTAAAGACATCGAGGCCTTACTGCCAGAGCTCCCAAAGGCCAAACGATTGCGGTTTAAAACCGAGTACCACCTCAGTGACTACGACGCCAATGCCCTGTGTGAGAGCCAAACAATAGCCAACTACTTTGAGCAGGTGAGTAGCATTTGCCAAGATCCCAAGTTAACCGCTAACTGGATTCTGTCTGAACTGATGGGGCAACTGAACGCGGCCGGATTAGAACTGGATCAGAATCCGGTAACAGCTCAACAGCTCGGGGAGTTGATCGCGCGTATCAAAGACAATACGCTGTCGAGCAAAATGGCTAAGCAGGTATTTGACGCATTGTGGCAGGGGCAGGGTGAGGTCTCTGAGATTATTGAGGCTCAGGGCCTCAAGCAAGTCAGTGATGACTCTGCAATCGAAGCCCTAGTCGATGCCGTTATCACCAACAATCCAGATCAAGTTGCTCAGTACCGAGCCGCAGATGACATCAAACGCAAGAAACTCATCGGTTTCTTTGTTGGCCAAATCATGAAGGCTTCGAAAGGACAAGCGAACCCTCAGCTGGTGAATAGCGCGCTCGAACAAGCACTCAATTCCGCATAAATCGCTCTCGATTGACCTGTTTTTGCTGTTCACTTTTGCGCAACAACACGTATGCCGCGCCGGTGCCGCCATGCTGTGGCTGCGCGCTATGAAAAGCCTGCACCGCATCGAGTTCTTGCAACCAATGATTGACGCAGCCCTTTAGAATCGCACTCTGCTCTTTCTCGGCTTTTTTCTCGCCGCGGCCATGCACAATCATAACCGTCCGAAGGCCCAGCTCGATTGATTGCTCGATAAACTCGAATACGGCGACACGAGCTTGAACAACTCGCATCCGATGCAAATCAAGACGAGCCTCTGAGTCATAGCGACCCTGCTTGAGCTTTCTGAAGACACCATTCTGGATCCCAGGACGTTTGAAATCCAGCACATACCATGGGTCGAGTGCGACGATGCCGTCTACAGCCAAACTATTGCGATCAGTGATCTTACCCACTACCGCTGCTTCTCTCCGGTTCAACAGAGCCTCGTCAGCAAGCACCGTCCGCTTTGACTGAACCACACGCGCCTCTTGCTTTAGCGGCTTTACGCCACCAAGCTCTAGCTCAAATAATGCTCGTTCGTCTTCAGTCATACGACTCCTCCTTGCGATGCTACGAGGCATTATAGCGATAGGATGCCTATACGCCGAAACCAAATTTTGGCTTACTATCACGGGATTGACATAGGGTTCTGTATGCGCGGCAATATTTCACTGGGAATCGGCTACCTGATTCGGGGCGTTCGTCTGATGCGAACCCCCAAACTCATGCTATTCATACTCGTCCCTCTTGTGATCAACGCAGTCGTATTTGCCAGTCTCATTTTTTGGACCATCAGTTATTTTGGTAGTTTGATTCCCCAGTGGATGGAGGCCATACCCGGCTGGCTCACGTTTATAGAATGGCTGATCTGGCCCCTACTCATCTTGCTTTTTAGCCTGCTTACCGGCTACTTTTTTACAGCCGTGACTCTAATGATCGCCTCACCTTTCAACAGCTTACTCGCAGAGAAAGTCGAGGAGTACTATACCGGCCGTGAAGTCAGGGGTTATGAGAACCTTTGGTCGGCGCTCGCTGCTGTCCCTCTGTCGTTGGTGCGCGAATTAAGAAAAGTGGCTTACTATTTACCGATGGCGATTGCCGTGTTCATTTGTTCGTGGTTACCAGGAATCAATATCATCGCACCCGCGCTCTGGTATTTACTGGGGGCCTGGATGATGAGCCTACAGTTTTTAGACTACCCACTCGACAATCACAGACTCAACTTTCGCGACGTGGTCGCCTTTGCCGGACAGCAACGCCTAACCACGCTTGGCTTTGGAGGGAGTGTTGCGGTATGCGTAAGCATTCCATTGCTGAACCTGATTATCGTCCCTGCTGCAGTCGCTGGAGCGACTTTGCTCTACTGTGACACACGCGAACAGGGCTGAGGCGGTCAGCGCTATTACACGCCTCAGGCCAGCAATTCTTCAGGGGGATAAACGCATTCAAGACGCTCGCCAAGCAGCGCTTCAATATCCGGCAGCAAGAACGCATCATCTTCACTGGCAAAGCTGACCGAAATACCCGTTGCGCCGGCGCGTCCCGTGCGGCCAATACGATGCACATAATCATCCGGATCTTCAGGCAGATTATAGTTCACCACATGAGATACACCGTCGACATGAATACCGCGACCCGCAACGTCTGTTGCCACCAGAACCGTCAGCTTACCCCGCTTAAAATCCTCTAAAGTACGCGTCCGTTTGTTCTGGGGGATTTCGCCAGACAGCACCCCGCAGGCGATATTAGATTTACGCAGCCGTTCATACAAACTGCGAACCTGGTCTCTGCGATTGGCAAACACGATCACACTCGTCGCATCGTCGGAACGCAATAAATTTTTCAAGACTTGGTAGCGCTGCTCAGTCGATACCAGATACACCTTTTGATCCACATTGGCCGTTGCCACACTATCAGGCTCAATCTCGATCTTGATCGGTTTATAGGTCCACTGCTCTGACAAGTTGATAATGTCTTGCGTAAAAGTGGCCGAAAACAGAAGGGTTTGTCGATTCTGCTTCGGCGGCGTCGAGCGAACGATGCGCTTAACCTGGGGAATAAAGCCCATGTCCAACATCCGATCCGCCTCATCAAGAACGAGAATCTCGACGCTCTCGAGGAATAAATCCTGACGGGTCATAAAGTCAATCAGACGGCCGGGGGTTGCCACCACCAAGTCGACCGGCTCAAGCTCAAGCTGCTGCAGCTGCTTCTGATAATCCATTCCGCCAATCAATGTCACCACACGCAAACCAGTGTGTTTACCTAAGAGTTTCGCGTCTTCTGCTATCTGCATCACCAGCTCGCGCGTGGGCGCAATCACCAGCGCTCGAGGTTCACCAATGAATCGCTCTCCATCGATACTATGACTCAATAAGTCATTAAAAATGGTAATCAGAAATGCAGCGGTTTTGCCGGTACCCGTTTGGGCCTTGCCGATCGCGTCTAAACCGCGAAGCGTATGGGGTAAGATCGCTCCCTGAATAGGTGAGCAGGTTTCAAAGCCTAAGTCACGAATGCCGCGTAAAATGCGTTCGTCAAGATCGAGCGATTCGAAAGATTTACGCTCGGTATTGGCCGCTGAGGCCAAAGTATTGTCTGTCATGTGCTCCTGCGCGATAGTCGCTTTTAAATGAATCGCGCGGAGTGTACCACTAAATTAGCCCCATCGCCCGCCCGTCACGCGCTCGTAACCCTGCAAATCTTGACGCGACTGAATCTGCTGAAAGCCACTCTGTTGAAGGCATTCGCGCACCGCCCCTGCTTGCTCAAACCCGTGCTCGAGCCAAAGCCAGCCGGAGGTCGATAAAAACAGGCTAGCACCCGCAATGATGTGCTCTAAATCACTCATACCCGCGTTCTTTGCCGTCAGCGCCAATGGTGGCTCAAAGCGGACATCGCCCTGCTGCAGCCAAACAGAATCCGGTTCAACATAGGGCGGATTCGATACAATCAAATCAAACTGCGTCTCTCCCAAAGACGAGAACCAGTCACTCTGGCTGAGCTGAAGATTGCCTATTTTCAGAGCCTGTTTATTGTGTTGCGCGACAGCCAGCGCCTCATGACTGACATCCACGCCATGCACCGACCACTCTGGTCGATTGTGAGCAATAGCGCAGGCGATAGCACCAGAACCACAGCCCAAATCTAATACCCTCAGTGGTGTCTGTGACGACATTTCCAGCGCCACATCTACCAGCAACTCAGTCTCTGGGCGCGGAATCAGAACTCGCGCATCGACCGCGAGCGGCAATCCATAAAATTCACGCTCACCCACCAGATAGGCAATGGGCTCTCCGAATCTGCGCCGGTCTACAAGTGCGCGATAGGATATCCACTGCGCCGCGGTCAATTCCTGTTCGGGCCACGTATAGGTATGCGTTTTCGAGACTCTCAACACATGGGCGAGTAACACTCGCGCCTCGAGCTCTGCGGACTCAGACGCAAGTTGTTGCCGACCCTCGATGAGCGCTTGAAGCAGTGTGGTCACAGCTCGTCAGACAAAGCCGCTAGCTGATCTGCCTGATACTCTTGTCGCAGCGGCGTAATCACCGAATCAAGCTCACCTTCCATGATCTCATCGAGCTTATAAAGCGTTAAGTTAATCCGGTGATCGGTCATGCGTCCCTGAGGAAAGTTGTAGGTTCTAATTCGATCTGAGCGATCGCCCGTACCCACCAGATTTCGGCGCTCGAGCGCTTGCTCCGATGCTGCTTTTTCTTCAGCCGCTGAATCCAGTTTCGCCTGCAGTAATGACATGGCTCTCGCGCGATTCTTGTGCTGTGAGCGCTCGTCCTGACATTCCACCACAATCCCCGAGGGCAAGTGTGTGATACGAATAGCGGAGTCGGTTTTGTTAACGTGCTGGCCTCCCGCGCCTGAGGCTCGAAAAGTATCAACGCGGATATCGGCCTTGTTAATCTCGATGGCGTCCATCTCTTGCGCTTCAGCCATGACAGCAACAGTGCAAGCGGAGGTATGAATTCGCCCTTGGGATTCGGTATCGGGAACACGCTGCACTCGATGAGCCCCCGACTCAAACTTCAGCTGAGCATAGACATCCTTGCCTTCGACTCGAGCGATGATCTCTTTATAGCCACCGTGCTCTCCCGATCGCTCCGAGAGAACCTCGAGGCGCCAGCCCATGCGCTCGGCGTAGCGTGAGTACATTCTGAATAGGTCACCCGAAAAAATAGCGGCCTCATCACCACCCGTGCCCGCTCTTATCTCTAGAAATATATTGGCCGAATCTTTAGGATCACGCGGTAAAAGTAGTGTTTGTAACTCAACTTCAAGCCCTTCAAGGGTCGCCTTTGCCGAGGCCAACTCTTCTTGGCCAAGCTCACGCATCTCCGGATCCTCGTCAGCCAACATGAGCTCAGCCGACTCGGCATCGTCTTGCGCCTGACAAAAACGCTTGTAAGTCACCACAACTTCTTCTAGCTCTGAGTACTCGCGCGACAGTTCTCGAAATCGGTTTTGGTCATTGATCGTCTCAGAATCGCTAAGTAAAGCCGACACCTCTTCGTGTCGCTCTACCAATCCCTCTAGTTTTTGCACTAACGATGCTTTCATAGTCGCGGCTTGCCGCACTCCTTGTTGGTCACTACACTCTAGGGCAAATCGAGCAATCGTTTCGCCAGTTCTAACTGCGCCGGATCGTCTTCTGCGAGACTTTTCAACCCGCGACTTGGTGCATGCAGCAGCTTATTGGTGAGCGCGCGCGTCATCATCTCGATCACCTGTTCAGGATCGCGCCCTGCCGCCAGCTCTTTCTTGGCTCGATCGAGCTCAGCTTGAGCCAGTTCATGTGCCTGCTCACGATAGCAACGAATCAGCTCGGTTGAGGCATCAGCGCGAACCAAACGCTCGTAGGCCGCCACTTCTTGACGCAAAATCGCGTGCGCCCGCTCTGCCTCTTGCTCTCGTTGCGCTTTATTCTGATCAACAATGCCGCGCAGGTCGTCAACAGTGTACAAATAAACGTCTTCAAGCTCTGCCACCTCTGCCTCGACATCACGCGGTACCGCGATATCGATCAGCAGCATTGGTTTGTGTTTCCGTTTACGCAACGCCGTCTCAATTAAGCCCTTGCCCAGAATAGGAAGCTGACTCGCAGTTGACGACACCACGATATCAATCGAGGGCAAAATATCGGGTAAGTCCGACAGCAAACACGCGGTCGCCTGCAGACTTTCGGCTAGGGCATGGCCTCTTTCTAAACTTCGATTCGCGATCGTAATTTTTTGGGCGCCCGCACTTTTAAGATGGCTACCGACCAGAGCTATGGTATCTCCGGCACCCACTAAGAGCACCTGGAGCGAAGACAGAGATTCGTAGATTCGACCCGCCAAGTCGACCGCCGCATAGGCAACCGACACTGGATTCTCGCCAATTGCAGTCTCCGTTCGCACTCGCTTCGCAGCAGCGAACACCCTCTGATAAAGTCGCATCAAGATTGAGTCAATGGAACCTGCATCCCGCGCCACAGAGACCGCAGACTTAAGCTGCCCTAGAATTTGAGGCTCGCCGAGGACTAATGAATCAAGCCCTGATGCAACTGCCATCAAGTGAGCCACGACCTCCTGCTCACGATAGTAGTATAAATGAGGTCCCAATTGGTCCGCATCAAGACCGTGATAACGGTGCAGCCATGCCACTACAAGGTGTTCATCTAAAGAACTATGATCGGGTACAGCGAGGACCACTTCTGTTCGATTACAGGTCGACAGGATACTCACCTCGGCAGACATCATCGCCTGCAACTCTTGCAAAGCACTGGGCACAGATTCAGGCGCAAAAGCAACTGTTTCGCGAATCGATACCTCTGCAGAGTTATGGTTGAGGCCAATCAACAGTAAGGGCATTCCGGCCACTCAAAAGCGTAAATTAAAGACGCGCAAGTCTATCACAGATTCGTCAGAACGCTCGGATTGAGCGTCGAGCGTAGCCTCGATACTAGGGATTGCAGTATGATTGTGTCATCATTCTGAGTTACTACTATTGAAGGGCATTGCATGAGAGCGTTTTTGTTCGCTACGCTAGTTGCTTCGGGTCTGGTTGGGTGCGCCACCCCCACCACCGCGCCGATTACAACACCTCCGCCCCCGACAATTTCTGAATCAGAGCCGACCACCCCTCAGATCGAAGCCATCACCACCGAAGAAATCCCGATACCTGACGCGCTCCTATTTGATTTCTTAGTCGCCGAGTTCGCTCTCCGACAGGGTCGATATCGAGAAGCACTCGACTTATATCAGCGCTTGGCAGAGCAAGTTAATGACGTCAATGTCTCCGCACGCGCGGCGCGTATTGCTCAGTTTTTAGGGGATGAGAATGCGGTCACAACGCTGGTGCAGCTCTGGTTAACACAAGAGCCCGACAACCCCGAAGCGGGGCGACTGGCTGGTGTGCTAGCGCTTCGGCGAGGCGCTGGTACGGCGGCATTTAACTATTTCTTTTCCGCTTTTGAAGAAGGGGCTATGGTCGATTTTGGTATGCTCGCACGAGCCTACTCCCAGCTCAGCGAAGAAGAAAGACACACCCTCAAACTCAGTATTGATCAACAACTCGAGGAGGAAGCACCGAGTGCACTCATCTTCGCTCGAGCACTCATCGCAGCGGAAGATAGCGAAGAACAGCGTGCACTGACCCTGCTTGACCAAATCTTGGACGACGATCCAGAGAATTTGCAAGCGATTATGCTGCAGGCAAGAATGCAGCTCAACCTTGGATATCCTGATCCGTTGCGAGCACTTGGCGAAGCCGTATCGAAACGCGAGAGCAACGAAATACTGCGTCGACACTACGCTCAGTTGCTCGCAAGTGTCGACCTGAATGAAGCACGAACACAATATGAGCGCCTGTCTGCATCGCATCCTGAACAAGGCGATTATGTCATGGCGCTGGCTCTAATTAATAAAGAGATGGGCGATGCTTTAGCCGCCAAGGCATACTTGCGACAGTGTCTGCAACTGAGCTGTCCAGCCGATGAAATCCACTACAATCTGGGGGAACTCGAGCAAGAAGCGGGCACACCTCAGGCGGCGATCGAGCATTACCGAGCAGTGGGAGACAGCCCCTACTTTCTAGTGGCCAATCGCAGAGTTGCAGCACTGTTATTGCAGTCCCAGCAGTATCGATCGTTGCATCAGCACTTTGCGGATCAAAGAGCGCAGTACCCGCGGCGCGCCGAGCAACTGTTTGCGCTTGAAGCTCAGGCTCTCAGTACCGCGAATCAGCACCAAAGCACATTAGAGCTGCTCAATCAGGCGCTGGGTTTGTATCCTAATTCCGAATCTCTACGCTATGCCCGTGCGATGACTGCACAAAGCCTCGGAGACCTCGATCAACTGGAACAAGATCTCACCACGATTCTCGCTTTAAGCCCCAACAACGCGACCGTTCTTAATGCACTCGGATATACCCTTGCGGATCAAACAGATCGATTAGAAGAGGGGCGAGTGCTCATCGAACGCGCATTCGAGTTAGCGCCGGATGAGCCAGCGATCATGGACTCTTTAGGGTGGGTATTATTCAAGCTCGGCGACTTTGAGCGCGCTTATTATTACCTCGATAAAGCATATCGGTTGTTGCCTGACCCCGAGATTGCGGCTCACTTGGGTGAAGTACTAGTAACCCTGAATCGAGTAGACCAGGCAATCGCTGTTTGGCAAGAAGCCATCGTAGTGGCGCCAGACCACGCCACACTGATTGCCACCATCGAACGCTTGAAGCCCAGCTTACTATCGCCACAATGACTCGTTCATGGCAGTCAGCGGTCGTGTTAGCCGGGCTCTTTATGCTGGCGTCTTGCTCTCATCAACCTGATCAAGCTGCCCAAGAGCCAGGGTTTTATGGATGGCAGATGACTGCAAAGGTCGCCATCAATACGCCCGATAACGCGGGCACAGGCTACGCCAGCTTTAGCGCGACTCCGGCCTTGTTCGAACTTTCAATCAGCGGACCATTTGGTACTGCACAGACGCGCGCTAAATGTACTCAATTCCAGTGTAGCGTCTCTTCTTCCAATGAAGATGAGCGCATCCACCCCATCGTTGATGGGCGTATCAACATGCTACCGGATCTACCTCTGCCCATCGCCTATTTACCCCAGTGGCTCATGGGCGACATCAGTGAACAGACTCCGACATCCATGGGTTGGCAAGCAGAGATCAACCAATGGCAAACCTTGAGCGAGCGCACTGTTCCCAGAGCCTTGACACTCTCGTATGACGACGAGTACCGAATCAAGATACTCATCACCAGCTGGCGCCCGCTCAGCGCGGCTGAAACCTTATGATGCGACGGTATTTATCACCCGCCAAGCTCAACTTGTTTTTGCATATTACCGGCCGACGTAATGACGGTTACCACAACTTGCAAACACTATTTCAACTACTGAATTGGGGCGATGAGATGACTTTCAGCCCGAATCAAAGTGGTCAGATACAGATCGACTGCAACGACCAGTCAGTAGCGACTGAAGATAACTTAGCGTATCGCGCGGCTGCCTTACTGCAACAGCAGACCCGAGCACACCAGTGCGGCGTCGATATTTCACTGCAGAAAAGGATCCCCACCGGAGCAGGACTCGGCGGTGGGAGTTCCAACGCGGCAACCACTCTGCTCGCTCTGAATGAGCTCTGGCAGATCAACCTCGACTCGACTGAACTGATGGCGATGGGCCGAACCTTGGGCGCTGACGTACCCGTGTTTATTGAAGGGCATAGTGCCTGGGCCGAAGGGATTGGTGAACAGCTCACTGCGGTCACTTTACCCTGCTGGGATTACCTGATCGTAAAGCCCCCCGTATCTATTGCAACACGGGAAATTTTTCAGGCAGAAGAATTGACACGAGACACGCCCGCCATCACAATAGCGACCTTTTTCGAGGGGCGATATCGGAATGACTGCGAGGCAGTCGTTTTGGGGCGATACCCAGAAGTGCAAGAGGTGTTCGAAGCTCTCGCGCCGCATGGACGTCCCCGCCTTACCGGCACAGGCAGCTGTGTTTTTTTGCAGTGTCAATCACCGGCACATGCAGTTAACATAGCGAGCAAAATGCCTGCGGACAGTCAGACGTATGTGGTGCAGGGCGTAAACCAGTCGCCCGCGCTGGCTGCAATGGAATAAACAAGTTACTGGGGTGTCGCCAAGCGGCAAGGCACCGGGTTTTGATCCCGGCATTCGGAGGTTCGAATCCTCCCACCCCAGCCATTATTTGAGGCGACCATAGCATCGTCGATCTAGCACGTAGGGGAAGCACCGTGTCCACCAGAATGATGGTTTTTGCGGGAAACGCGAACCATGATCTTGCCCGCAAAGTAGCGAGCCGCCTGTATTTATCCTTGGGAAACGCTGTTGTAAGTAGCTTCAGTGACGGTGAAATATCGGTCGAGATCAACGAGAATGTGCGCGGCAAAGATGTGTTCGTCGTTCAACCCACCTGTGCGCCGACCAATGATAACCTGATGGAACTGGTCGTGATGATCGACGCACTCAGACGTGGATCAGCTTCTCGAATCACTGCTGTGGTGCCCTACTTCGGCTACGCTCGCCAAGATCGCCGCGTTCGATCAGCAAGAGTCCCCATATCTGCCAAAGTCGTAGCCGATATGATTGTGAATGTGGGCGTAGATCGTGTGTTAACAGTTGATTTGCACGCCGAGCAGATTCAAGGCTTTTTTGCCTGTCCAGTGGATAACATCTACGGCTCACCTGTCCTCAACGCAGACATCGTCGCTTCTCAATATACCGATCTGATTGTGGTGTCACCTGACATCGGCGGTGTTGTTCGAGCCAGAGCCATCGCCAAGCAACTCGGTGACGCAGATCTGGCCATTATCGACAAGCGCCGACCTCAAGCGAATGAAGCTCAAGTCATGAATTTGATTGGCAACGTCGAGGGTCGCACCTTTATCTTGGTAGACG